>ENA-ORCR01000077-ORCR01000077.1-marine-metagenome-genome-assembly--contig:-NODE-77-length-122270-cov-4.136489_pt1 | contig 122270 bp, 111 predicted proteins | sample MGYA00237782_ERZ508514 | MGnify/ENA primary metagenome ERZ508514 (study PRJEB26185, sample SAMN06268960) | marine metagenome | isolation source: Eden Landing Ponds, San Francisco, CA, USA | place...
GGGCCGGCCGTTCCGGCGACTTCGCGTCGGCCTCGTGACCGCCGCAGCCACAGGAACTGCCACAGCCACACGCCTCGTCCTCCGCACCGCCCACGTCCGGGACGCCGGGCATCGGCTGTCCGTCGGCGGTCCGCTCGGACGCGCCGCGGTCGGAATCGACGCCGCGCTCGGGGCCGTCAGTCATCGCTGGCCCTCCCGCGGCCGCCGCTCTCGTGGACCGTTCCACCGGAAACGTTGGCGTCGGCCCGCTGCATGACGTCGCGCAGGCGGTCGTTGTCGACGCGGCGACACCACTCGTAGAAGCGCTCGTTCTCCTCGCGCTCGTCGCCGTAGGCGGCGAACAGCTGCTCCAGCGCGGGAATCACGGCGTCGGCGGGCACGGCGTTTTCCACCCAGTCGAGGAACTCGTTATCGGCGCCGAGCGCGCCGCCGAGGCCGAAGTCCATCCCCTCGACGATGTTGTCACCTTCCTCGTTGGTGGTGCCCTCGGGGTCGTCGACGTTGACCGTCTCGCCGCGGAAGCCGATGTCGGCGATCTGCGGCTGGGCACACGAGGCCGAACAGCCGGACATGTGCATCCGAACTACGTCGAGGTCGTCGGGCGTCTCGATCCGTCGGTCGAGGGCCTTCGCCCACCGGTAGACCCGGTTTTTCGTCTCGATGATGCCGTAGTTGCAGAACTCCGACCCGGTACAGCCGACGGCTCCTCGCGAGAAGGGACCGGGGTCGTGTTCGTACTTCCGGGCGAAGGGCTCGTTCAGCAGGTCACCGAGGTTCGCCTCGGGGATGTGGGTGATGAGGAAGTTCTGGTCGGTCGCGAGCCGAATGGAGGCGTCTTCGGTCCCGTATTCCCTCGCGGCGCGGGCGGCTTCGGCGAACTCGTCGCCGCCCATCCGGCCGGTGATGACGTTGAACCCGACGTATTTGAGCCCGTCTTCCCGCTGATCGTGGACGCCGACGTGGTCGCCGGTGTAGCCCTCGGTGAGGTCGGTCCCCGACTGTGGGAGGTCCACGTCGCAACGGCGCCGGACGGCCTGCTCGAACTCGTCGGTCCCTAACTGCTCGACGAGGTAGCGCATCCGGCAGACGCCTCGGTTGTTGCGGTCGCCCAGTTCCTTGAACGTCTGGGCGATGGCGCGGCAGAACTCCACGGCGTCGCCCGGCGGCACGAACACGTCCATCTGGGTCGCCATCCGTGGCCCGTCGGAGAGGCCGCCGCCGACCTTGCAGTGAAAGCCGTAGATGTCCTCCCCGTCTACCTCCTTGCGCGCGGGCGTCATCCCTACGTCGTTGATCTGGGACTGGCCGCAGTCGTGCTTGCAGCCAGTGATGGTCATCTTGAACTTGCGGGGGAGGTTGGCGTACTCTCGGTTCCCGGTGAAGTAGTCGGAGACGGCGTCGATGACCGGCAGCGCGTCGAAACATTCGTGGTCGTCGAGGCCGGCCGCTGGACAGCCGAGGACGTTCCGGGCCCCGTCGCCACAGCCCTGGATTGTCGTGAGGCCGACGTCGTCGTATTTCGCCCAGATGTCCGGGATATCTTCGACCTCGATCCAGTGTTTCTGGATGTCCTGTCGGGTGGTGATGTCGAGGTAGGCGTCGCCCCAGACCGAGTTCTGATCCTCGCCGCCGTACTCCTCCGGTGCTGTGGCGTACGCTTCGGCCACCTCCCCGATGACCTCGGCCTGTTCGGGGGTGAGGTAGCCGCCCGGGACTTTCGTCCGCATCATGAAGTAGCCGTCCTGGACGCCGTGGGAGTACATGCCGGCCCACTTGAGCCGTTCCCACTCGCCGTCGCCCGCTCGCGCTTCGATTTCCTCGAAGGAGAGCCCTTCCTCGGCGTACTCCTTGACGTCCTCGATGACGTCCAGCGGGTGTTTCTGTTGTTTGTACTCTTCGACTGTATTCATGCGAATCCCTCCGAAACGGTGGTCGATATGCGTGCGTCGGACATTGTGTGCTACTCAGTAGTTCCACGCGACAGACGCGTGTGTGGGTATGTGAGACATTGTGAAGATCCCTGTATGTCCGCGTGACGGACAGCGCTGCCAGGACTGCGGGAAACCCCACACAGATTGCCGCTACTTGTGACAGTCTCGCAGAGCGAAGCCGCCCCTCCTCTCCCGTGAAACGACGGAATCCCTCCCGTTTTACTGGCTGCTCTGGATAGAGACGGCGTCATTTGCCGCTATAGTGCCCAATCCACGTGGGTGGGTCCCTGGGCACCGGATCGGCCGGTTTGGCCCTTCCAGTAAGCCGGTAATAATTGTCGCTTTCGGGCAGTGACGGCGAGGGGTGCGGCGACGTAGGGGGTTTATACTGGTCGGGTTCTTGGCTAATAGCAACTGAATGAGCGACACGGCAAACATGCAGTCGGCCGAAGAAGAAACGCAGGTTGAATCAGACGACGAACCCCAGGAGGTCGACACCTCCCACCTCGACGACGTCGAGGACGGCTGTGGCTGTGCCGAGGTGTGGGAACACCTCTCGGACGAACGCGACGAGTAAGACCGCGTTATCTTTCCGGATTTGAAGTTGTGAGCGATTGCACTCTTTCTACTCGGCTCGAATCGTTGCCGGGTATCGATCGCAACTGCAGTAGTTCTCGCAGCCGGGTTCGCTCGCTCCGCAGCCACTGGTGAGCGCGTGCGGCGAGGTGTCTGTGAGAACTGATTGCAATCGGTCGGTCGAGACGGCGTGACTCAGAAACCGGGGCTGGGTTATTCGTCGCCGATGAGCCTGTCGACGATTGCTTCGGGCTCGAACGGTGCCAGGTCGTCGTAGTCCTGCCCGGTCCCGAGGAAGAGAATGGGTTTCCCGGTCACGTGCGCGATGGAGATGGCTGCACCGCCCTGGGGGTCGGCGTCGGCCTTCGTCAGGACTGCGCCGTCGATTTCCGCGGCGTCGTTGAACTCGCGCGCTCGGTTGACGGCGTCCTGGCCCGCGACTGCTTCGTCGACGAACAGCGTCATGTCCGGTTCGATGACCCGATCGATCTTCGAGAGCTGGTCCATCAGGCCGTCGGAGGTGTGGAGTCGGCCCGCGGTGTCGCCGAGCACGACGTCTACGTCGTGAGCGTCAGCGTACTCGACGGCGTCGTAGATGACCGCCGCCGGGTCCGAGCCCTGTTCGTGAGAGATGATCCGCTTGTCGAGATTGTCCGCGTGCTGTTGCAGTTGCTCGTTGGCGCCCGCGCGGTAGGTGTCGCCGTTGGCGAGCACCGTCGAGAGCCCGCGGTCCTCGAAGTACTGGGAGAGTTTCGCGATGGTCGTCGTCTTCCCGACGCCGTTGACGCCGGTGAAGATGATCACGACGGGCTTGTCGGCCGCGGCGATGCGCTCGTCGAAGTCAAACTGGCCGACGCTGATCACGTCGTAGAGCGCTTCGCGCAACGCGTCGCGGACCATGTTGCCCGTCGAGGAGAGGCGCCGGCGCGTCTCGCCGACGAGGTTCGCTTCGACGCCGTCGAGAATCTCCTGGGCGACGCCCATCTCGACGTCGCTCTGGAGCAAGGCCAGCTCAAGGTCGTCGAGGTGGTTCTGCAGGTCGTCCTCGTCGATGACCGTCTTCCCGGTCGCGAAGAGTTTGGCACGCTCACCGAGGCTCCGGGACGAATCGTCGTCGGTGTCCTCGTCTGTCTCGTCGGCCGCGGCGCCCTCTGGGTCGGGTGACGCGTCACTCGCCCCTTCGGTACGCTCTTCGGGGGCCGTCGTGTTCGCGACAGCCTCGTCACCGCCGGCTTCGGCGGCGGCCTGGTCACCGTCGGCTTCGTCCGGAGCATCTCCGTCTCCCTCGGGCGCTTCCTCCTCGAGGGCGTCGTCGTCGACGTCCTCCTCGACTTCGTCACTGAAGCGGCCGAGCTTCTCTTTCAGTCCGTCGAACATCGCGCCTTACTCGTCTTCTTGCTGCTGTTGCATCTGCTGCATCTGCTGCATCTGCTGTTGCTGCATCTGCTGGGCCTGCTGCTCCAGCTGTTCGCTCTCGCTCTCGAGTTCCGCGATGTCCGAGCGGATGTCGTCGATGCGCTCGTCCAGCGTGTCCTGCTTGGACTCGAGGACGTCGATGGCGTCGTCCTGCTCCTGTTCGGCCGCGTAGCCGGCGCCGAACTCGACGATGACTTCGTCGATGTCCTGCACTTCCGCACGGAGGAACGCGTCGCCGCCCAGGGGGACCTGTACGGTGTCGCCGGATTCGATGGCTTCGATCGCGTCCATGGCCTCGTTCATCTCCTGTTTCTCGTTCTGGAGACCGGTGATCTCGCCTTCGAGGGCCTCGACCTGCTCTTCGATCTGCTCGATCTCCTGTGCGAGTTGCTGGAGTTGCTGTTGCGCACCGCCGCCGCCGCCACCGAGGCTCATGCGTCGACCCCCTCGATTTCGACCTGTGTGCGCTTGAGGCCGTGTTTGGAGCCGAACTCGGCGAGGACGTGCTCGCGCGCGACGTTCTCGTTTACGGCTTCGATCTCCTTTTCGAACGACTGCCAGCCGTCGCGGGCATTCCACTGCCCGGTGACTGTGAACTCACTCATGTGTCTCGCTGGGAGAGCGAGCGGGAAGTACCTTCCGCAACCGAACGCCTGGCCCCGCGCGGCCCCCTGCTGCGTGTCGTTCGAATCGCGCGACGTCGCGGATGCGGCGTGGGGGCGCTCTCACCCGGATGATCCTGACGGCGAAGCAATAGTTATGTGGTGCCCGGTCGAACGAGTGTCGTATGATCGGGGCTTCGGAAGCCTTTGGGCTCTTGTCGGACGACGTGCGCCGCCGGTTGTTGCTGTTGTTGCGGGAGGACGAACCCCTCACCCTCCCGGAGGCGGTGCTCTCGCGTGGTGGAACACCGTCGGTGATCGACGCAAGCAACGGCTCCGGCGTGCGGCGGTCGAAGGACGTGATAGAGACACACCTCCATCACGTCCACCTGCCTAAACTCGAGAACGCGGGTGTCGTGTCGTGGAATCGAGCGGCGGGAACGGTCGCTCGCGGACCGCGATTCCACGAAATCGAACCGTTACTCGCGATACTCGCGACCAACGCCGCCGAACTGCCCCAGGACCTCTTCTGAATAGGACCGTCCAGAATCGGCCGGTCAGTCGATGTAGCCGAGTGCCGACTCGATGCGGCCGAGTTCAGGCCCGGACGTGTCTTGGCCGACCACGTACCCGTGGTCGTTGGCGACGAGGCCAGACCCCACGAGTGGCGCACCGTAGTTGACGGTCCCGATGTCGGCCGGGACGCCGAGCAGGTCTTCCAGAAAGTCGAGTTCGCCGTCTGTCGCGTCCGGATGACAGAGGACGCCGTCGTTGGTCGCGACCGCTGCGGTCCCGACGGTCCGGGACCCGGCCAGGACGCCCTGTTCGACGGGGACGTCGAGGGCGTCTTCGACGGCGGTAACGGCAGCGGCAGAGAGATCCGCGTGCACGTAGGCGCCGCTATCGTTCGCGAGCACGACGTTCCCGGCGGCGTTGATCCGCCCGGGAAGTTCGTGGACGGGGAGGTCCGTCGCCTCGGTGATGGCGTCGCGCTCACGCTCGCGAACGCGGCTGCTGACCAGCAGGCCGTTCTCGTTCCCGGTCGCGAGCGCCCCGACGGTGCCCGACCCGCCGACCGTCGTCGGGACGACGGGTGCGTCGAGTTCGTCGCCGAGGGCGTCGCAGAGGTCCGCGTCGGCGTCCGAACGCACGAGGACACAGTCGTCTGTGGCACGTGCGAAGACGCCGACGTAGGCCGAACCGGAGAAAGCCGCGCGGAGCAAATCTACTCTGCCGTTTCGGCTTCGACGATGCTCTCGCCGTCTTCCTCGAAGCGGGCGGCACGAACCCGGAGCTTTCGCGGCGGATTCTTGCGCCCGTTCGCCCAGACTGCCTCGTTGATAGAGGGGTCGAGCCTGATGGCGTCGCCGTCGACGGCGAAGTGTTTGGCCAGGTGCTCGCGAATGATCGACATCGCCTTGTCGGCCTCCTCCTGTTTCGGGGCGGCCTTCACGTCGCGAAGCGGGACGGTGACGACCCGCTCCTCGAAGTCTCCGGCGCTCATTCGTCCGTGTCACTCCGACGCCAGTGACGTCGCTGCGGATTCCGTTCGACGTTTCGGTCGGTCTTGAGCATGACCCACGGCGGGACGCGCGTGTTCTGGCGCTCGAGTTTCCCCAGGCGCTTCTTCTTGGCTTTCGATTTCTTACCCATAGTGTCAGCACCTTCCGCGTCGGCGCTTAAATTCCTGTTCCTTTCGCCCGCCACCCCTCGCGTCCCCCAGCAGACCCCCGCTCGGGCCCGCCTGAACAGGAGTCCAGTGTGCAACGTGGACCACCGTTCGAGTGGTGTCCAATCGGTCCGGGTCTGAGCCACGAGCCGCAGTTCTCACTTCTGATTACCACAGTGGCCAGTCTGGATCCGCTTTCGCATCTGTCGTACTGTGGATTTGGCCTCCAGGAACGGCCATATTTCGGTTCTCGCCGGCCACTCGTCAATCGGTCAGAGGGCTCCGCTACCCGCCATTATCACCAGTGATTGTAGAATACAAGCCTCTTTATACCAATATTCGTGTCTGATACGTATGAACAGACGATCGTTTCTGTCGTCGGCTGGGGTCGGGGTCGCCGTCGGACTCGCCGGGTGTGTCGGCGGCGGTGGTGAGGTCGTCAAAACGGTCCAGCGAGACGTCCTGGTGGAGCCAGGCCAGGGCTGGGTGCTGGACATCCCGGACGTCTCGGACCCTGGCGGTGCGATCCAGTACCGAGCGACTGCGAACCACCCCTTCGACGTGTACTTTTTCACCAAAGAAGAGTCGTTCATGTTCTACGACACCTTCACCGACGGCAACGAGCCAGCGATGACGCCTGCCGGACTCTCGGACGTCGGGACCGCCGCCGAGGAAGTCGGCGACGATACCTACCGCGCCGAAACCCAGAAAGGTGGCGCCAGACAGCCGATTGACGCCTCAGGCCCGTATTTTTTCATCGTCGATAATTCGAACTATCGGGACGAAACCCCGCCATCGGGGGACCCGCCGTCGCCACTCGATGTCTACCTCGACCTGACGGTCACACAGCGGAAACTCATCTAGGGTGACTTCGGCCCTGGCCCAGCAGGGGGGCCACCGGCGGCTTCAGACGAACGCGAGTGGCACCATCACGAGGACGCCAGCAGTGGCGCCGCCGAGGAACTCCCGCCGACCGCCACCTGGCAATCCGGCGCCGCGGTCCATCGCTTCCGGGACGAACTCCGTCGCGACGAGATACACCATGGCGCCTGCAGCGAATCCGAAGCCAAAGGGGAGGAACTGCTCGGCCAGCGTGACGAAGTAGTAGGCGATCACTGCGCCGATCGGTTGTGGCAGGCTGGAGAAGACGGCCCACCAGACCATTCGCCACTCGCTGACGCCCATCGAGCGCAACGGGATGGAGATGGCAATCCCTTCCGGGACGTTGTGGATGGAGATGGCGACGGTCATGAACACTGCGAGGAGTGGCAAGGACATCCCAGCCACCGCAACGGTCGAGAGACTCGGGTCCTCGATGCCCAGTTCGGCGAAGGAGACCCCGACGGCCACGCCTTCCGGGAAACTGTGCACCGTCAAAATACCGAGGATGAGGACGAGTTTTCGATAGTCGGCCTCCTCGTAGGTCTTGGGGTCTAACTCGGCGTCCGAGAGCACCTCGTGGCCGACGATCACGAGTCCGACGCCGACGAGGACGCCAGGACCGATCGCGAGCGCAGCGTCGACGGCCCCACCGTCGACGACTGCCAACCCCTCACGGACGAGACCGAACACCGACGCTGCGACCATGATCCCGGAGGCGAGCCCCCAGAGCACCACGTTCCACCGGTCGGAGATGTCCTCGACCAGGAAAAATGGGATCGCCCCGAGCCCAGTGGCGAGCGCCGTCAACAGCCCCGCGACGAACACCAGCGCCAGATTCGAGACTGCGCTCATCAGTCAGTTCCACTACCCACCCGACGACCGTAAGTGCTGTCACGAATCTGATTATTTTTGGCAGACCTAAAGCCGACGGGCGTGTTCGAACGTCGCGTTTCCCGCGTGGGTCCCCCTGGCGTGTGACAGCGCCACTAATGATCCTTATATGCATTATGAATATTCCCTCTCCTATGCGGTGAGATATAAATACTGGTCGCGATTATCAGTTCGTATGTCAACTTCAGAGCTACGTACGACCGAGACGTCGGCGACCGGTGTCCAATCGTACCGGGTCGTCGACCCGCTCGACGCGACCGGGCGGATGACCGTCGAGACGACCGAGGGTGAGACCCGGACTGTCGTCGGCTGTCTCGACGACCTGATCCAGCGTCGACTCAGCGACCGAGCGCCCGGAGCGACCGTCCGCATGGAACTCTCGCCGACGGGTGAGGGCTACGTCGCGAGTCGGGTCCTGCCGGGTAGTCTGCCGGCGCTGTAACGGCCACAGTGTCGCCGGGGACTGGACCAGGCCGGATGGCGGGGGCGCTACAGGGGGAACCGTTCGACAGTCTCGTAGGTCGGCCCGTCCGGGCCGAGGACGCTTTCTTTCAACCGAATTTCGTCGACGGCGAGGGTTCCCACGTCCGGGTCTCGCGTTTGCACCGTCTCTTGAACCAGGTTCTTTCCGCCAGCGTGTTCCATCCGCGCGAGCGTGGCGTGCGGGGTAAACTCGTGGTCCTCGGAGTCGAACCCCAGCGCGGTCGTCCGGGCTTCGATGGCCTCGTGAAGCCGCGTCAGTTCGTCACCGCCCGAACGCGTGCCGACCCAGACGACGCTGATGTAGTCGAGACTGGGGAAGACGCCCAGGCCGCCGAACTCGGCGTCGAACGGCTCGACGTCTGCGTCGGCGACTGCGGCGTCGAGTTCCTCGCGGAGCGTCGGGATCCGGTCTCCATCGGTGTCCCCGAGGAATTTCAGCGTCACGTGGGCTTGCTCGGGGTCGGTGAAGGTGAGGCCCGATGCGCCCTCGAGTTCGGACTGGACGGCAGCTATCTCCTCGGCCAGACCATCGAGGTCGACGCTGACGAACAGTCGTTTGCCCATACCCTCCGATGGGGGTGCCCGGCCCTTAGTGATGGCCCGTACCACTACCTAATTATGGGGCGGCTCCCCACGAGGACCCATGTCGACCGCTGCCCTCCAGCGGACAGTCAGACGATGTACCGCCCTCCTCGTCCTCCTGCTCGGACTCGGGTTCGACAGCGCTGCGAATGGGTTCGATGGGACGCCCCTCGCCGTCGGTGCCATCGCGTACCTCGTGGTCAGTGGCTTCCTCGGCCTCCTGGGGCGCTACAACGAGCACGAGGACCTCGCCGACCCCGCCCCAGTCGAGCACGATTCCGACGACGGTGGCGACTCGGTCGCGTGACCTCGGGCCGTTCGTGTCAGCGAGTAGCCCCGAGGACGACACCGCGTCCGCGAATCGCCGGACGGGCGCCGCTCACGCTGCACTGCCCAGGACGTAGGCCTTAACCATGCGCCTCGCATACCCGCTGGTATGACTGACGACCGGGACGACCACGAGTTCTCGTCCGGCCAGGGCTTCGACGACCCCTACGAGGGGTTCGACATCGACCCGCCGGAGTTCGAGGTCGACCCAGACCAGGTCGACCCCGTCGACTCGCGCGTCCTCACGGACGAACTCGACGAGCGAAACATCGCTGCCAACGAAGTCGACGCCGAGGAACTGCTCGACGTCGGCCTGAGCTACATCAGCATCAACCGCTACGAGCAGGCCACGGACGCCCTCGAACGGGCCGCTCGCTACTGTGACGACGAGAAAATCGAACAGGAGGCCTGGACCAACAAAGGGGCGGCCCACGCCGAACTCGAAGAGTGGGACGCGGCCATCGGCGCCTACCGCGAGGCGCTGGACATCGACGACGACTCCGAGCACGCCGCCACCGCCGAGACCAACCTCGCCTACGCCTTCTGGAACTCCGGTCGGACCGAGCAGGCGCTCGAACACGCCGAGCGCGCCGTCGAAATCGACCCCCGCTTCGCCCAGGGCTGGTACAACCGCGGCTTCTTCCTGCTCGAACGCGGCCTCGCCGAGGACGCCCGCAACGCCTTCGACAACGCGATCCGTCTCGGGTTCCGCAACAGCGAGATTCTCGAGGAGAAAGCCCGTGCGCTGGAAGAACTGGGCGAGGACGAACGCGCCGAGGAACTGGCCGAGGAGGCCGACGAACTCCGCCAGCAGGCCGAGGCGGAGATGATGGAGTAGGGAATGTTACTCAACGAACGTGACACCGACGAGGGGTTGCTCGTCTCGGTCTGTGACGAAGAGGACCTGGGCGAGACCTACGAGGACGGGAACGTGTCGCTGACCGTCGAACCGGACTTCTACGACGGCGAAGAGGCCACCGAGGAGGAGGTCGTCGACAGCCTCTCCCGGTGTACGACCGCCAACATCGTCGGCACCGACGCCGTCGCACTCGCCGTCGAACACGGCTTCATCGACGAGGAGAACGTCCTCGACCTCGAGGGGACCCGTCACGCGCAACTGCTCTGGATGTAAGAGACGCCCCGTCCGAGTCGCTATCCATCGCTATTCCCGGGACCGATTCGCGAACCGCCAAACAGAGTTCGCGCGAACCGAAGGAAAGTTGCCCGTCGAGTACGTTGATGCGACCAATGGGACTGTCAGAACCGGAGACGCTGGACGTCGAGCGGATACGCGAGGATTTCCCCATTCTACAGCGGGAGTTCAGGGACGAACAACTCGTCTACCTCGACAACGCGGCGACGAGTCACACTCCCGACCAGGTCGTCGACACGATTGCGGACTACTACCGACACACCAACGCCAACGTCCACCGCGGCCTCCACCAGTTGAGCCAGGAAGCCTCCATCGCCTACGAGGAGGCCCACGACCGCGTCGCCGAGTTCATCGGCGCCGAGGGCCGCGAAGAGGTCGTCTTCACGAAGAACACGACGGAGTCGGTGAACACCGTCGCGTACGCGTGGGGCCTCGCCGAACTCGAACCCGGCGACGAAATCGTCCTCACGGAGATGGAACACCACGCGGCGCTGGTCACCTGGCAACAGATCGCCAAGAAGACCGGTGCAGAAGTCAAGTTCGCCCGCGTCGACGACGAGGGGTATCTCGACATGGACCACCTCCGGGAACTGGTCACCGACGACACCGAGATGGTCAGCGTACTTCACGTCTCGAACACCCTCGGGACGATCAACCCGGTCGGCGAAATCGGCGACATCGCCCACGAGCACGACGCGCTCTATTTCGTCGACGCCGCGCAGTCGGTCCCGCACATGCCGGTCGACGTGACGGAGATGGACGCGGACTTCTTCGCCTTCTCCGGGCACAAGATGTGCGGCCCGACCGGCATCGGCGTCCTCTACGGCAAGGAACACCTCCTCGAGGCGATGCAGCCGTACCTCTACGGCGGCATGATGATCGAGAAAGTGACCTACGAGGACTCGACCTGGCACGACCTCCCCTGGAAGTTCGAGGCCGGGACGCCCGTCATCGCCCAGGGCATCGCGCTGGCGGAGGCCTGTGACTACCTCGACGACATCGGCATGGAGCGCGTCCAGCGCCACGGCGAGGAGCTGGCCGAGTACGCCTACGAGCGCCTCTCGGAGTTCGAGGACATCGACATCCTCGGCCCGCCGGGCGACGACCGCGCCGCGCTCGTCTCGTTCAACCTCGACGGCGTCCACGCCCACGACGCCTCCGAAATCCTGAACGAGTACGCCGTCGCCGTGCGCGCCGGTGACCACTGTACCCAGCCGCTGCACGACAAACTCGGCGTCTCCTCGTCCACTCGCGCGAGTTTCTACATTTATAATACGCGCGAGGAAGTCGACAAACTGATCGACGCGCTGGACGAGGCGAGGCAGTTGTTCGCCTGAGTTGTTGGGTTGCCTCTGTTCGGTTTCTTCTGCAAGGTGAGTCGTCGGTTCTGTGGATTTCACTGTGAAGAGAATTCGATCGGGGCCAATCGCAGGTGACAGTAGGCGACGAAAACCCTCGGCCCGCTCGCAATGAGTTTGTTCAACCCCACTGCACAACAAGCGACGAAAACCCTCGGCCGGCTCGCTAGCAGTGGATTCTACTGCAGACGCAATCACTGGATGAAAGCCCTCGGCCCGCTCGCTACGAGTTGCTTCGAGCAGGGGGAACCGCAAGCGACGAAAGCCCTCGGCCCGCTCACGGTCGCTGAGCGACATATCCTCCCTCCGCTCACGGCTCACTTCGTTCACCGTTCGCATCGAGGGCTCCCTTCGGTCGCCCTCGCACCGCTCGGATAGTGGCCGCTCAGGCGACTGAAGTGAACGTGACCGGCCCTCGCCCTTTCAGTCCGCCAGGAACAGGAGAATCCGACAGCACCGCAGACAACCACACACCTCCCCAGCCGATTCGCTCAGTCACTCCGTTCCTTCGCTCATCCCTCGCGCAGTTTTCCGTCGCGCGCACGAGAGCGCGCGACAGCGCGCGCCACGGCAGTTGCTCACTCTATCGCCTGCATCGAGCGAGTCGGAGAGCGAAGAACGGGACTGTGAACCGGTCTACGAACCCCCCTTGAGACGGCAACGCGGGTCCGCACCGGTTGGGCACCCCCTTTTTCAGTGTCGGCCCCTGATAAATCCTTAATGGCAGGCACCTCGGGAGCGGCGGACGGCGTGTCGGTGACGGTGGTCGGCGGCGGCGTCGGTGGGCTCTCCGCGGCCGCGTATCTCGCCGACGCGGGCGCCGACGTGACGCTCGTCGAGAAAAACGACCAGCTGGGCGGCCGCGCCAGCCGACTCGAAGCCGAGGGCTTCCGCTTCGACATGGGCCCGTCCTGGTATCTCATGCCCGACGTGTTCGAGCGGTTCTTCGGCCACTTCGGGAAGACCCCCGAGGACTACTACGACCTGGAACGACTGGACCCCCACTACAGGATATTTTTCAAAGGAGAGGGCAGCGCGGGCACGGATGGCGAATGCGTCGACATCGCGGCCGACCGCGCGACCAATCGCGAACTGTTCGAGTCCATCGAACCCGGTGCCGGCGAGGCCTTCGAAGAGTACCTCACGACGAGCGAGCGCCACTACGGGACGGCGATGGACAAGTTCGTCTACGAAGACCGCTCGTCGCTGCGCGACTGGGTGGACCTCGACGTGATGCGCGCCGCGCCGGTCGGCCTCACCCTGCTGCGGTCGATGCAGGGCCACGTCGAGCAGTACTTCGAACACCCCAAACTCCAGCAGATCATGCAGTACACGCTGGTCTTTCTCGGCGGGTCACCGCGCAACACGCCTGCGCTCTACAACATGATGAGCCACGTCGACTTCAACCTGGGCGTGTACTACCCCGTCGCGAAGGAACCAGACGAGGACGGCAATCATCCAGGAGGTATCGGCGTCGTGGTCGACGCCTTCGTCGACCTGTGTCGCGAACTCGGTGTGACCTTCGAGACTGGCGTCGAAGTCGACGAAATCACCCGGCGCAAGCGGGGGTTTTCCGTCGTCGACGGCAACGGATCCGAAACCGAGCGCCGACCCGACCGCGTGGTCGTCAACGCCGACTACGCACACGCCGAACAGGAACTCCTGCCGGAACACGAACGGCAGTACGACGCAGACTACTGGGACGACAGGACGTACGCACCATCGGCCTACCTCCTCTATCTCGGCGTCGAAGGCGACGTGCCGGAACTCGCCCACCACACGCTCGTCCTCCCGGACGACTGGGACCCACACTTCGACCAGATTTTCGAGAACCCGGCGTGGCCGGACGAACCGGCATATTATCTCTGTGTCCCCTCCAAGACCGACGACACCGTCGCGCCGGAGGGCCACAGCAACCTGTTCGTGCTCGTGCCCATCGCACCCGGCCTCGAAGATTCGCCCGCCCAGCGCGAGCGCTTCCGCGAACGGATCCTCGACGACGTGGCCGACCACGCCGACACCGACCTGCGCGACCGCATCGTCTTCGAGGAGGAGTTCTGCGTCTCGGACTTCGTGGACCGCTACAACGCGACCGAGGGGACGGCGCTGGGACTCGCGCACACGCTCCGCCAGACCGCCCTGCTCCGGCCGCCGAACCGCTCGACGGCCGTGGACGGACTGTACTTCACCGGATCGTTCACGACCCCCGGCATCGGCGTGCCAATGTGTCTCATCAGCGGCCAGCACACCGCCGAGGCGCTGATCGAAGACGTCGGCCGCTGAACGAGGACGTCGGCCGCTGAACGACGACGATACCCACTGAACGAGGACGGTACCCACTGAACGAGGACGTGACCTAAACCACTCCCCCACGTATGCCCGACGACGCAATGGCCTCGGTGACCGCTCGCCTCGGCGCGCTCGCGCCCCCCGACACCACCGTCGGGTATCTCCTCCGTCTCTCGCGTCCTCGCTTCTGGCTGTACCTCGCCGGCCCGGTGCTCGTCGGCACCGTCTTCGCCGCCCAGTCGACCGACGCGCTGTTCACCACCAGAACTGTCGCGCTCGCACTCTACTTCCTCCTGCCCGCGAACGTCTTCCTCTACGGCGTCAACGACGTGTTCGACGCCGACGTGGACGAGGAGAACCCGAAGAAAGACGAGAAGGAAGTTCGCTATCGCGGCGACCGGGCAGTCCCCATCGCAGTCGGCCTCTCTGGCGCCCTCGGCCTCGCGCTGCTCGCGCTTCTCCCGCAATCGGCGGCCATCGCGATGGTCGCGTTCCTCGCGCTCTCCCTCCAATACAGCGCGCCGCCGTTCCGGTTCAAGACCACGCCGTTCCTCGATTCGCTGTCGAACGGGCTCTACGTCCTCCCCGGCGTCGTCGCCTACGCGACCGTCGCCGGCGCGTTCCCACCGACGCTGGCCGTCGTCGGCGCCTGGCTCTGGACGATGGCGATGCACACCTTCTCTGCCGTCCCCGACATCGAACCCGACCGCGCCGCGGGGATCCGGACGACTGCAACCGTCCTCGGAAGGGGGCCGACCTACGCCTACTGCGCCCTCGTCTGGACCCTCGCAGCAGTCGTCTTCTGGCTGGTCCACCCGTTCTGGGGCGCCATCCTCGCCGTCTATCCGGTCTTTACCGCGTTCGTCGCCGGTTCGGACGTCGCGGTCGACCGGGCGTACTGGTGGTTCCCGATTCTGAACACCGTCGTCGGCACCCTCCTGACGATGGGCGGCCTCTGGGTGATCACCTATGGCGCCTGACTGGGTCGAGGCCGCAGGGTTGCCCACCGCCAGGGAGCTCGACCGAACCGGACTCGAGAGCCGACTCGACAGACTCGTCAGCGCGAATCGCTTCACCATCGCCGTCGTCTTCCCGGTGACGGGAGCCATCCTCCTGTTTGCCAGCGCGATGGGCTGGTTCACCGCGGGGGTGGACCTGCTCCCACCCGCCATCGCCACCGAACTCCGGTGGCTGCCACCGCTACTCGCGTTCAACCCCTGGCTGGTCCTGGTTGGCGTCGTGGTGATGCGACTGCCGCTGATCGCCGGCGTCGCACCGCTGGTCGACCGCAAAGCGACGCTCGCGCTCCTCGCGCTCACGGCCTACGCCTACGGTATCGAATTCGTCGGCGTCACCACCGGCCAGCCCTACGGCACCTTCGAGTACGGCGTCGCGCTCGGACCGATGCACGGTGGCGTCCCGCTCGCCCTCCCGGTCTTTTTCTTCCCGCTCGTGCTCAACAGCTACCTCCTCTGCCAACTGCTCCTGGGCGACCTGACGAATTCGGCGTGGATTCGCCTCCCCGTCGTCGTGGCTACCGTGGTCGCTATCGACCTCGTCCTCGACCCCGGCGCGGTCGCCCTCGGATTCTGGGCCTACGACGGCGGTGGGGTCTTCTACGACGTCCCGCTGTCGAACTATCGCGGCTGGGTACTCTCGGCCACCGTCGCAGTCGTCGCCTTCGACCGGGGGCTCGACCGCCAGGCGCTACGCGCCCGTCTGGACGCCTGTCCGTTCATGCTCGACGACATGGTGAGTTTCGTGATCCTCTGGGGCGGCCTCAACGCCGCCTTCGGGAACTGGGTCGCGGTCGCGCTGGCAGCGCTGTTCGGGGTTGGCCTCGTCGTCACCGACCGGTTCGACGTCCCCACCCGACCTCGGTGGCTGGACTGACGGACAGAGGACCGGCCGGACCATGGTCACCACCGAGGCACCCAGGCGCCGCCGGGGGATCGGATGGGTGCGTCCGGATCCGCAACGGTTATTCCGGCCGGTTGACACGCCCGGGCATGGACGACACAGCGATCCAGAACAAACTGGACGGAATCACGCTCCTCCTCGTCCTCGGAGTGAGTCTGCTCAGTGGCCTGGCGTTCGGCGCTGATCCCGGTGAACGCGTGGTCGTCACCGCCCTCAGTCTCGTCGCGGTGACGGTCCTCTTACTCGGTGTCAGTTACGTCCAACTCACTGGGTCGACGTGAAGCGAACACCACGGAGGACGTCAGTTGGGTTGGTACGGGTCTCAACCCGCGCCCGACAGACGTTCACTCGAATCCTCACAGCATCTTTATCAGTATCCCGCGTCTGGGCATCAGTATGGCGTCGGCCAACGAATATTCCATTTATCATGGCTGCGAAGTGGTGGTCGGCACCGAGTACGACCGCGACAGCAGCGACTCGTTGACGAGTACGTTGGTCGACGCGCTCGCGAGCGCAGCAGGCGTCGAACCCACCGAACTCGACCCGCTGTACGACACCGTCGACCTCGACGCGCTCGAAGCATTAGTCGAGCCCACAAGCGGACCGGAGGCGTCGAACGGCGTCTACAGTTTCTCCCACGAGGCCTGGAACGTGTTCGTCTGCTCGGACGGCCGGATCAAAGTCTGTGACAGGAGTCGGCCCGTCGAGCCAATGCCGGTATTCGGTGCGACCAGTTCCTGAGGTAGGCAGATTCGGACGGAGATTACGCAATAGCGAACGAGGATTCGATAGGTGCCGGAGTCGCTGGATTCGACCCCTCGGTGAGAATCGACAAACGGCAGTACTATGTGTCTGTGTCACAATGTCACAGACGTATCGCTATGCAACCGTGTCAAAACTGTCAGGCGGTCATCGACGAGTACACTCTGGACAAACAACTCGAACCCCTGCGCGAGCTGACAGTCGACGACTTCAACGTCTGCGTCGACTGTACCACGGTCGTTCCCGATGCGTGCGTTTCCTGTGGCGGTGCGGTCTACGTCCCGCGGAGCGCGGCAGCGAGACCCGACTACTGTCCGGCCTGTCGTGCCGACCACATCGACCGAACCGGTCGTGATCCCGGCTGGCATCTCGATACCCCGTCGACCTGAGGGGCGCCCTCCGACACGGCGTCGACGGCATTTTTCGTAAGCGCGTCCCGTGATGAGCCTGTCTACTGGCTGGATCTGGCGCCGTCGAGTGCGTCACGCAGGTCCTCGCCGATGGCCCCGACTGCCTCGTGGGCCCGGTCGACGTCCTCGTCGTCCGAGAGCATGGTCGCGAAGCCGTGGACCATGGCCGGATAGTTGCGAAAGCGGACCGAGACGCCGTCGGCGACGAGTTTCCGGGCGTACTCGATGCCGCCGTCCCGAAGCGGGTCGAACCCCGCCGTCACCACCGTCGCCGGCGCCACGCCCGAGACGTCACAGGCCCGCGTCGGGTCGGCGTACGGGTTCCGCCTGTGGACGTCGCTGCCGTAGTAACAGTCGCCGAACCACTCCATGACCTCATCTGTGAGGACGTACTCGGAATGGTCCTGCATGGACCCCTGGCCCGACTGGGACCCGACCGCCGGATAAATCAGGGTCTGGTAGTCGAGGGCCGGTCCGTCCTGCTCGGCGGCCATCAGCGAGACGACGGCCGAAAGCGTCCCGCCAGCGCTGTCGCCAGCGACCGCCAGGTGGCCGTCGTCGTCCAGAACCGCCGGCCCGGAATCCGCCCACTCGATGGCCGCGTACGCGTCCTCGACTGCCGCCGGGAACGGATGCTCCGGCGCCAGCCGGTAGTCGACGGACACGACTTCACAGTCGCTCTCGTTCGTGAGATGGCGACAGAACAGGTCGTGAGTTTCCAGATTGCCGAGTACGAACCCGCCGCCGTGATAGAAGACGACAGTAGGGTACGGCCCCTCGCTCTGGGGCCGGTAGCGACGGACCGGAATGTCGCCCTCCGGACCCGGGATCGTCAGATCTGTGACGTCACCGACCGCCGGCGAATCCTGGTCCTGGAGCCACAAGGCGAATTTCGTCAGCAGCCGGGTCCCACGCGCCCCCAGTGTCGGCAGTGGGAGGAACTGGAACCGTTCCCGGTCCCGTAGCACCGCCTGCACGTCCGGATGGGGCTCCGCGGTCGCCAACTGCACGTCCGCGCCACCTCCACCAGATCCACCGTGTCCATCCCTCGACGACGCGGCTGTCCCACTGCCGTCCGTTCCACCCGGCTCGTCGGTCCGAAGGAATTCGTCGGTCGCCATACGACTGCGTAGGAGCGGACCTGTCAACAACGTATCGGCTTACACCCACTGCCGAATCCCCGACGAAACGACTGCTGTATCCTGCTCCCCGGACCCTGTGTCGGAGTAGCTGTCGCGGTCGCGAGCGAGCCACCCCGAACGTGCGACCAGCACCTCGCTTTACCCTCGGTCGCCCGCCTCGTGCAAGTGCGGGAGTTTCAGGCGGTATGGGTCGGGCGGTGGAGGCGACCATCTGGCTCTCTACAGACCCGAGAATCGCCGGGGAGTTTTATCTGCCCACCCGTCGAATGCACAGCCATGACGAAACTCGTGGTCGGGACGGACAACACAGAATCCAGTGACGCCATCATCGAGTATCTCCGGTCGGTCGTCGAACCGGAGGACACGATATACATCGTCAACTCCCTGTCCGGTGGGGACGACACCTCCAGCGAGGACGTGCGCAACGGCGAGAAGGCCATCGAGACCATCGAAGAGGGGTTAGCGGGCGTCGCGGCCGACGTCGAGACCCACCAGTTCGTCCGCGGGAACGAACCGGTCGAAGACCTGCTGGCCTTCGCCGACGAAGTGGACGCCGACGAGTTCGTCGTCGGCATGCGCAAACGAACCCCGGTCGGCAAGGTCGTCTTCGGTTCGACCGGCCAGAACCTCCTGCTCGGCGCGGACCGGCCCGTGCGTTGTGTCCCGCTCGTGGACTGAGTCAGCAGCTTCACCGATCCATTCTGGTCCCAGGGCAGCGATAGTGGCAGCTACGGCCAATTGCCTGGCCACACGCGCTCAGGAGTGAGTGACTTCGCCCGCTGACCGACTGACGGTGGACGCCACGCACGCACCCACAAGACACTTTCCAGCCATCGCCGAACTCACGGGCGACCCCCTCGAACAGATGCCCTCCGACCGACCCTGGTGGCGCGACTGGGAGTTCTGGCACGCGGTGGCAGTCGTCGCACTGCTCGCGTGGATATACGCACAGACCCATCGCTTCGTGCTGATGGACCGGCTGCAGGCGCTGGCCTGGAGCGCTCACGAGACGGTTCAGTTCGTCCCCCAGGCCAGTCTGGACCAGGTCCGACCCCTCGTCGACGGCTTCGTCGCGCTCTGGTTGCCCGTCGCAATCGGCAGCTTCGTCGTCGGGTTCTTCCTCTTCCACGCCGATGCCGAGGCAGAGACGGAGGCTGCGCCTGCCGACGACGACGATTGACATCGACACGCCCAGCCGGCCACCGCAAGCATTTTTGATGGGTGTCGAGAACCTCCGCGTATGACACGAGAAGACCTTGCGTCCGCACGTGACACGCTCGAATCCGCCGCCGAGGAAACCAGCGACGACGACGTCGCCGAGCGACTGCAGAGCCAGGCCGACCAACTTGACACGCTCGCCACGCGCGACCAGGGCCCGGACCACGGCCGCCTGGCACGCATCGAGAACGCACTCCACGACCTCGAAGACTCCGACGTCGGCGACCAGGTCGAAACGGCTCACGAGTCCGTCGTCGCCTTCCGAGAGACCATCGACGGCGTCTGAGGGCTGGTTGACTCGCGCTGGGTTTGCTGGACGCTCGCTCCCCCAGCCACGGCCCCGTCCGCGTGAGTACGACTGCACGTGGACAGCGAACTGATTTCATCATTCGCACGCCCCGCCCGAGCGTCCCTCGTTCGACGGCGGCCGGTGGTGCGCTTAGTGGACCAGGTCGTCTTCGAAGACAGTCCGAACGAGCGCTGCCTCTGCGTTCCGGAGGTGTTCGGCGGCGGTGCTCGGCGCACAGTCGAGGACCGCGGCGACGTCCTCGGTCGTACTTGCCCGCGGACTGGCGTAGTACCCCGTCGCCAGAGCGGCCTCGACGGCTTCGATCTGTCGACTCGTCAGCGATGCCGTGACCCGTTCGTCGGGTTGGGTGTACTCGCCGACCCGTTCGACGTCCAGTGGCAGTCGCTCACTCGCTGCATCGATCGCTTCCTGGAGGTCCGCGGAGCGACCGATGAGACGGAAGACGTAGCTGTCCTCATCGGGCAGGTCCACCGGTGGAACCATCGTCAGCGACCCCTCCGTGAACACCTGCTGGAGCCAGACTTCGTACTCCTGCAGTTCGCTGAGGACGTACAGCAACGCGTAGCCCTTCCGGCGGTGGATTACCTCGTGGCTGCGTATTCCCTCGGTCGCCGCCAGCCGGGATTCGAGCACCGGAACGTCACCGGCGACCGAACAGACGTACGTTCTCGGCCCGTCCTCGCTGAATCCCCCGTACCGGACGCGGACGGTGTCCGACGCCGGGGTGTCCGCGAGTGCGGCGTGAACGGGTGAATCCTGCTCGGCCTCCAGACGCACCCGGACGCGGGCGAACTTCATGGCCGCCGATTCGTCACCTCCACTTAAATTTCCGCACATGTGGTCCAGCGAGCGAATCCGGCTGGCGTCCGAACGGCGCGCTAATGGCAACAATGGAGACCCAGCGAAGCACCGACGCGTCGCTCCTCACCGAGACGGACGGCGAATCTACCTATCGCAGTATCAATTCCCTCCAGTTGCACGTCGTCGCCGCCGGCGACCCCGACGCGCCACTGGTCGTCTTGCTCCACGGCCATCCCGACTTCTGGTACGGGTGGCGCCACCAGATCGGACCGCTCGTCGACGCGGGCTTCCGCGTGGTCGTCCCGGACCAGCGCGGGTGCAACCTGAGCGACGCGCCGGCTGGAATCGACGCGTATCGACTCTCGAAATTGACGGCCGACGTCCGCGAACTGATCGAGAGCGAGGGACGTGACTCGGCCCACGTCGTCGGCCACGACTTCGGCGCCTTCGTGGCCTGGCACCTCGCGCTCCGACAGCAGTCAGTCGTCGACCGACTCGGGATTTTCAACGTGCCGCATCCGACGGTCTACCGCCGGTATATCCGGAGGAGTCTCCGACAGATCGCCAAGAGCTGGTACGTCTGGTTGTACCAGGTCCCCAAGCTACCGGAGTGGCTTCTGGCACGGAACGACGCATCCGGCATGGTGACGAGCCTCGAAATCTCGTCGAACGAAGACACGTTCAACAACGAGACAATCCGTCGCTACGAGGCGGCCTGGGAACACACTGGCGTCGGGCCACGAGTCAACTGGTATCGTGGATTTCGACGTTCGGAGGGGCCGCCCAGAGACGTCGTCAGCCAGCCGACGCTGATCTGCTGGGGCGAAGACGACGTCGGACTCGTGCCCTCGATGGCAGACGCGAGCGTCGAGCACTGCGAAGACGCCCAACTACGGACGTTCCCCGACGCGTCCCACTGGGTCCATCACGAGCGCCCGGCGGTGACCGACGAACTGATCCGTCACCTCTCCTGAGGCGCTCATCTGTCGACTACCGATTCCTTCCGGGTCGACTCCATCCGGGTCGGCTCCATCCGAACGTATCACGCCATGTGATCGCACACGGATCCGAGTCTACCCACCGCTTCGCTCTGCAACGGATACGGGTCATTGCTGGCACGCTCGAACGGCGAGCCTCCGGACACGAAAGATGAGTCGGTGTTCCAGAGAGGGGGACAGATGACTCACAGGTGGTAGTTGTGGTGGAGGAGTCAGACCGGGCCCCCTCTAATGCATGCAACGGCGAGAGAACCCAAGAACCCCCACTGTTAGTCAGATACTCAACGGCTGCTCGTCCGACACGTCTGTCAGTCGTGCTACGACTCCTCGAGCAGGTGGTCGGCCAGAATCGGGACGAAGGTGCGCAATCCACCTTTTTTCGCCTCGGGTGTCCTCGCGCCCTGCGGGCGCTCCGGGCACCCTCGGCCAAAAAATCTGGACCAAAAAAGGCCGCTCGGACGGCCGAGGCCGTCCTCGCGGTCCTCAATTCTCGTCCAGCAGGTGATCGGCCAGAATCGGCACGAACGTTCCGATGTCGGTGACCATCCCGACGGCCTGGTCCGACCCGCGGTCGAGCAACTGGGTGACCGTCGCGGGGTTGATGTCGACGCAGACGGTGCGGGTCGTCGACGGCAAACAGTTCCCGACGGCGACCGAGTGCAACAGCGTCGAGAGCATGAGCACGAGGTCGGCCTCGTGGGCCTGCTCGCGGATGGCGTTTTGCGCCTCGATGGCGTCGGTGATAGTGTCCGGCAACGGCCCGTCGTCGCGGATCGACCCCGCGATGACAAAGGGGACGTCGTTCTCGACGCACTCGTACATGACGCCGGATTCGACGGTCCCGCTCTCGACTGCTTCCTCGATACCGCCCTCGCGGATGATCTCCGAGATCGTGTAGATGTGGTGTTTGTGGCCCTTGCGCGGGTGGTCGAGGCTCTCGGTGTCCATGCCCAGCGAGGTGCCGTAGAGGTCGCGTTCGAGGTCGTGGACCGCGAACCCGTTCCCGATGGAGAGCATGTCGATGAAGCCTTCGCGGACGAGACGAGCGAGGTCCTCGCGGGCGCCGGAGTGGATGAGCGCCGGCCCACAGACGGCGAGCACGGTGCCGCCCTCGCGCTTTGTCTCCTGGATGGCGTCGCCGACCTGTCGGATCGTGGATTCGGACGGGCGCTCCGAGGAGACGCCGCCCTGCATGAACCCGAACGCACCCTCTCGGTCGCGCGGGCGTTCCGGCGGGTTGACCCTGATGCCAGTTTCGCCAGTGACCACGGCGTCGCCTTCCTCGACGGCGCTGAGGACCTTCGTGTGCGCTCGTGGCTCGGCGTCGTTCTCGGCCGCACCGTCTACTATCACTGCACAGTCCATCTCGATGTTCTCGACTTCGATCCACTCGCCATCGATACGGACTTCCGTGGGGTGATTGGTGGTCGAGTAGAAGCCGTGGGGGACGACCTTGTCCTTCGGCGCGCGCTGGAGCGTCGCGTCCTTGGGGTCAGAGGGGTTCGCGCCGTTCTGGTGGAGTTCGTGGACGATGGACTGGAGCGTCTCCTCGTCGGGGGCCTCCACGAGGAGTCGGGCATAGGACTCTTCGGTCTCGTGGCGACCGATGCGGAACTCCTCGACGTCGAAGGAACCACCGAGATCCATGATGATCCCGAACGCGGCACCCATCATCCCGGAGTCGATGATGTGCCCCTCGAGTTCGACTTCGCGTGCGGCAGTCATGCTCGGAGGATGGACGGGGGCGAGTAAGTCGTTTTGGATGTCCGAGAGTCGGAGGTCTCGCCCCCGTTTGGGCTGATCGGCCGTCTCGGACAATATCGATCCGCTTACCAGCGCAGACCCGCTACATGTACTAATGGATCGTGGAGACGTCGCACTGGCGCTCGCACTGCTCGTCGGAGTCGCCCTCACGGGCCAACTGGCCGGCCTCGTCAGATCTGCCGGCTTCCCGCTGGCCAGCGAATTCGTCTGGCCCATCGGGTACCTGAGCATCATCATCGCGGCGTGGTACGTCTGGATCCGACCGATCGACTTTCGTGCCCCAACCCCCGGGGACGCCGACCCGTGGAACGCCGAGCGCGGCGAGGGGTCCGAGACGGACCGCTAGCGGACCGGTCGCGGACAACTGTAATTCCGTCCGATCAGCGCACCTGGCACTTCGACGCAACAGATCCCAATTGTAGCAGTGCAATTCCTCCGTCCGGACTCGCTACGCCCTGCTACTGACAGCAGACGGACCTCGAACCGGCAGACGTGTCGCGCATGGGAACCGACCGCTCGAAACCCCTCTCGCCGTCGCCATCACCCTCCCGTACGTGTTCGTGCCGTCTGGTTCGTCGTGCTGGCTGGTGACGGGGGCATGCCGACGGGCCTCACCGGGAACACGTTGGGGCTCGCCAGGCTCCGACCCGACACTGCCGCCTGAACGAACCTCACTGCTCGGCCACGACTCGAACCGTTCCGCCGCGTGAAAGAACGAACCTCACTGCTCGGCCACGACTCGAACCGTTCCGCCGCCCGAGTCAGCCCCGTACTCCTATCACAGAAACGGGTACTCCCTCATCACTTCCTAAATAGTATATATATATGCCTTGTCGCGGCGATCGATTCGAAATTTCGGTAGTCTCACCTACTAACCCAACTTGAGGCCATCTCAGCCTCATCGACTGAACGAGTCCGATCGGTCGGTGATGATGGCGTAAAACACTGACTATGGAGGTTATATTCGAGTACGAAGCTGATCTCGGTCCTGGCCGAGATTTTCGTTCCGGCTCGTAATGACATATATAGTTGTAGTATTAATATCTGATGTAACTGTGGATCGAGACGCGGTCGGCGAATAGCGCGGATCGAGGTTTGCGAGCAGTGAACGACTCGGTAGAGAGTGGCGCGCTTCCGGGCTAAGCACGCGACCAAGCGGCGATTCGTGATTCCACGAACGGAAGACCTATCAGCGAGTCCGTGGTAGCCGGTAGTACATGACGAATCGACAGGACGAGCGCCCGGACAACAAAGTCGAGCGGGTCGTCCGGGAGTACGAACTGGGGGACCTCGGTCGCGAACTCGAACGCCGATGGACGGGCGACGGTCGCGAACGCCAGAGTCTCCGCGACCTGGCCGATTACTTCAACCGCCGCGTGCTGGAGAGTGCGATGGACGACGCGGGCGTCGTCACGCTCCAGGGCGAACTGGAGAACATCTACGAATTGCTCACGGCTGACGACGTGACCGAGGGCGCACGGACCCAGGCGCGAAACCGCCTGGAACGGGAAGGAATAGACGTCGACGAGTTGCAGAACGATTTCGTGAGCCACTACGCGATTCACACGTACCTCCGGGACTACCGGGACGCCGAGTACGAGGCGGGCAACGACGAGAACCAGCGAGAGAAGTCCGTCGAGACGATTCAGCGGCTCACGAGCCGACTGAGTGCCGTGACGCGGCGGAACGTGGAGAACCTGCGGTCGACAGATCGGCTCGACATCGGACCGGTAAACGTCCTCGCGGACGTCCAGGTCGTCTGCCAGGAGTGTGGCCGCCAGGAGGACCCGATCGACCTGATCGAACGAGGTGGCTGTCGCTGCCGAATCGACGAGTGATCTCATTACACTCGTATGTGTGTAAGCAATCACGATGGACCGGCGCGAACGGCGGGAACGGGACTGCGAGGGCGCCAGCGGCCGCGAACGACGGCCATACGGGAGAACCATTGCAATACATTTATCAACTTCTGAGGAACAGTGATAGGCATGGGAGCGACTGATAGTATGGCGAAGTCTGTAGACGTCGCTGTGGAGAACGTGGGTGGGATCGACAGAACGTCGGTCTCGTTCACCTCCGGCGTGACGATTCTGACGGGGCGAAACGCGACGAACCGAACATCGCTGTTGCAGGCAATTATGGCCGGACTTGGCAGTGACGACGTGTCGCTGAAGGGTGACGCCGACGAAGGCCACGTCGAACTGACCGTCGGTGACGAGACCTACACCAGAACGCTCGAACGGAAAAACGGGACCGTCGTGACGAGCGGCGACCCGTACCTGGAAGACTCCGAAATCGCGGATCTGTTCGTGTTCTTGCTGGAGTCGAACGAGGCCCGGCGAGCGGTCGAACGGACCGAGAACCTCCGTGACCTCATCATGCGGCCCGTCGACACCGCCGCCATCGAAGAGGAAATCGACGAGTTGCAGGCCGAACGCGACGAACTGGAACAGCGACTCGACGACCTCCAGTCGCTGCGACACACGCTCCCGGACCTCGAAGAGCGACGCACCGAACTCAAATCCGAAATCGAAGCAAAGCGCGATGAACTCGAGGACAAGAAAGAACAGATCGAGGAGGCCGACCAGGACGTCGGCACGACCCGCGATCAGAAGGCCGAACTCGAGGACGCCCTGGAGTCGTTCCGGGACGCACGTTCGGACCTCGAAGACGTCCGATACAACCTCGAGAGCGAGCGCGAGAGCATCTCTGCACTCGAGTCAGAAATAGAGAACGTCGAGGGAGAACTCACCGACCTGCCCCAGGAAGTCGACGGCGACGTCACGGAAGTGCAGGACCACATCGAACGCCTCCGTGAACAGCGCCAGGTGCTGGATTCGACCGTCAACGAGTTGCAGAAGGTCATCCAGTTCAACGAGGAGATGCTCGACGGGACGAGTTCGGACGTCGTCGCCGCGCTGCGCGGTGAGGACGACCCCGACGACGTGACCGACCGCCTCGTCGACGACCAGGTCGTCTGCTGGACCTGCGGGAGCGAAGTCGACCAGTCCGACGTGGAGACGACCCTCGACCGCATCCGCAACCTCCGGCAGGAGAAACTCTCCGAGCGCCAGGACCTCCAGTCAGAGATCGACGACCTGAAGACGGAGAAGGCGACCTACCAGGAGCAGAAACGCCAGCGGTCGCAACTCGAAGACCGTCGTCAGCGGGCGGAGTCGGAACTCGAACGCCGTCGCGAACGCGTCGGTGAACTCGAATCCGAGCGTGATCGGTTGGAGGAGCGTATCGACGAACTCGAGACCGAAGTCGAACAGCTCCAGGACGAGACCCAGAGCGACCTCCTGGATCTGCACCGCGAAGCGAACGAACTCGAGTTCGAAATCACGCGCCTGCAGGACGACCTCGAGGACGTGAGTAACGAGATCGATCACATCGAATCCGAACTGGACCGGCGTGACGACCTCAAAGCCGAACGCGAGGACATCCAGGACCGGATCGAGGACCTGCGCACCCGAATCGACCGCATCGAAGTCGAGGCGGTCGAGCAGTTCAACGAGCACATGGAGTCCGTGCTCTCGATTCTGGGCTACGAGAACCTGGAACGCATCTGGATCGAGCGCAAACAGCAGCGAGTCAAAGAGGGCCGCCGCCGTGTCGAGAAATCCGTCTTCGACCTCCACGTCGTCCGCAGCACCGACGACGGCACGACCTACGAGGACTCCATCGACCACCTCTCGGAGTCCGAACGCGAAGTGACTGGCCTCATCTTCGCCCTGGCAGGGTACCTCACCCACGACGTCTACGAGACGTGCCCGTTCCTCCTGCTCGACTCTATCGAGGCCATCGACTCCGACCGCATCTCTCGCCTCGTCGACTACGTCTCGGAGTACGCAGAGTACGTCGTCGTCGCCCTCCTGGAAGAAGACGCCCAGGCGCTCGACGACGCACACGAGCGCGTCACCGAAGTCTGACGTACCAGCCAACACACCGTTTTCGCGACGACCGCGATTCCTCTCACAATTCTGTCGTACCCGACCCCCCAGCCAGTGTCTCCAGCACCGGCCTCGGATCGCTCAACTCGAGGATCACCCCCGCTCATCGAGCTGCCCGGAGCGCGGCGACGAACGAGCTAATAGCACGGCGTGTGGATGACCGACGCTGGGGGGCCCCAGACCGAAACACACGCACATATCGTTTAGAAATTTACTCGTTCCGTAGTAAATGTTTGCTTCTAGAGTATTGTTACGTACTATCCGACAACTGGGAGTTGTGTCCCCATGACATTCAATCTGGCCCCTGATCGCGCGGAATCGTCCGAATATGGCGACGAAACGTCTTTACGCAGTATTCAGCTCGGCCCGGTGGCCTGACAGTACTACGGATGTCAGGGCACCGCTGAATCGGCGTCTGTGCTCAGATCTGTCGAAACTATCCGTCTGAGAGTCTCGAACGTGCGTTTTGACTAGCCGAACAGGGTTCCAGAAACTCGTCGGAGATTTGAGCGATACCGCTCTATCAGATATTTACACATAGAATATTTTCGAGATATTCACTCAGAGAGTCGACAAAACAGCCCTGAAGAGACCCGGGAAGGGCACAGCCAGGTGCGCCCGTGGAGTGGACTGCGCGAACCTGACTCTGGACGGGAGGCAACGGCAGCAGGAAATGTGGAACACGCTCAGGAGAGCGGCCGGGAGCGAATCGCGGCGCGGAGCGAGGCGAGGGGGGACGCCGGCGACCAGTAGAGTTCCGCGCCGACCCAGGTCAGTGCCGTGAGGAGCGCGAGCGCGCCGAAGGCAAGGTCGGTGAACCGGACCCAGGACGGTGCAGCGTAGAGCAGTCCGTTGACGACGATGCTCGGCGTGACTCCCTTGAGCCTCACCCAGACGAGTTCGATGACAGTCCGGTCCGGGTGGGTCAGTTGGCCGGTCGGCGGGACTGCGTTGGGGTCCGCGTCCTCGTTCGCGGGCTGGATCAGCGGGACGCCGACGCCAGCACGCGACCCCGAGCCTCCTTCGGTCGTTCCCCGAGCCTCGCGGAGTGCCCCCATGCTGGGTCCGCCAGCACTCTCGTCTCCGGTCCCCAGTCGCTCCACGTCGTAGGGCATCCCCACGGTGACGCTCCAGACGACGCTCCCGTCGGGGGCGATTTCGGCGACGCGGTCCCCGTGCGTGTCGACGAGGAGCGTGTCGCCGTCGGGCAACCGGTCAGCGTCACGGGGCCACTGCACTCTGCTGTCCTGCCAGCCCCACGAACGGCGCCACTCGCCGTCGGCCGCCGTCGTCGGTTCTCCGGTCTCCGGGTCCACCCGCTCGTACTCCAGAATCCGGCTGTTCTCCGAGTCTGCGACCGTTATCGCCGGGCCACCCTCCGACGGGGGGATGTAATCCGGGTTGTGCTGTTCGTAGAGCACGTCGTAGTCGTCTTCCCGTCCCAGCGTCCAGTCTTCGTCGACGCCTTCGCCCGGCTCGACGAAGACCACCCGGTCCATGTTCCGAACGCTCACCATGTATCGGCCGTCCGGGGTGACTTCGACGTCGTTGATGTGCGTCCAGTCACCGTCGGCACCACCGACGTCCCGGTCGAAATCCGCTTCGGCCGACCACTCCCACTCGGTCTCGTCCGTCGTCGTGTTCACCAGCCTGAGGCTATCCCGCAGGATGTCGGCCACGACGATGTGTGAATTGTTGACACGGTCGATGTCGTGCCATCGTGCCGAGTAGATCCGTGGGGTCACCTCACCGTAGACTTCGCGTTCCTCGCCCGTCGTCAGGTTCACCCGTTTGAACACGTTGTACGTACAGCGTTCCGTCGAGACGTTCGCACAGTCGGCTCCGTCCAGATGCTTCGAGGCGAGATACTCGACGGTGTAGCGCCGGTCCGGGACGGGGTCGACGTCGAAGTACACCCGGTAGGTGTCGTCGTAGTAGGCGACGTCGCCGTTCCGGTCGAACGCGACCAGTTCGGCCTGCTCGTCGGAGGCGTAGAACCCCTGCGTGCCGACGATGGTCAGATTCGCGGCGTCGTGTTCGCTCGGGTCGACCAGCACGCGGCCGTCGGCCTCGCTGGCGGCGTCGGTGTCCCACTCCTCGCGGGAGTCTGACGCCCGGGTGTCTGCCGGTCCGAACTGCGGGTCGGGAGCGGGGGACTCCGCCGGCGACGCGACGCCGGTCTCCCCGGGCAGCGAGGACCCGCCACCGGCGTAGGACCCGTGCGCTCGCGCGACGTTCGTCTCCGCCGTCGCGTAGCTCCCGGCGATCGCCCCGGCCGACAGGACCAGCACTACGGCCAGGAGCGCGCGAGCGTGGCGTTTGGAGGGGGCGTCCATATCTACTCCGTGCGTAATGGACCGTTAAGTTTCTTTAGATCAGCATACAGCTGTCAGTGCAAGATGGCTGCCTTCTCGAGCGAACCGAGCGAAAATCGGTCGTAAACGGACAGCTTAGTCGGGACGGACGAACACGTCGCTGTCCAGGCGGTCCGTGACGTGGTCGGCCAGCAGGCGGAGGTTTTCGGTGTCGTCGCGGTTGTAGGAGACGAGCGTCTCCAGGGCTCGCTCGTCACCCGCTTCGTACTCGTGCCAGAGCCGAACCGCGTCGCGGCCAGAGAGGTCTGGTCTGTCGCGGTCGATCCCGACCGACTGCTCGATCGGTTTGAGCCCGCCAGTGAGTCCCAGGCGCCGACAGGGGTACATCAGGTCGACGTGTGGCACGTCGACGTTCACGTCGAAGGCCGTCTCCAGGAACGGAACGTCGAAGCGTTTGCCGTTGAACGTCACGAGAAGTTTGGCGTCGTCCAGGCGGCGCTGGAGCCGTTCGGCCGTCAGGTCCCGGCCGGCCACCAGTACCTCCGTCGCTCCCGGTGAGTGGAGGCCGACCACGGTCACGTCGTCGCGGTGCTGGTTCAGTCCGGTCGTCTCGATGTCGAGGAAACACGTCTCCCCACGGAAGTTCTCGTAACAGCGCCAGTGGCTCCCCGAAGGGAACTGCTCGCGGAAGAAGCGTGCGTCGCCGTCGTCCAGGCGCTCGCTCGCGGTGGCGATGAACGATTCGATGTTCTCGGCCTGGCGAGTCCCGACGGCCGACGGCTCGAACGCGTCCCACTCGGTGACCCCGGACTCCCAGAGGGAGCGCTCGGTCCGTTCCCCCACGCCCTCGACCGGTATGAAGCTGTTCTCGATGCGCACGTTCTGGACTTCGCGTCCGCGCTCTTGGCTGTTTCGCTCACCACCGCCGTCGAGAGTGGCCCCCGAATCGCGCCACGGCGCTTATGTATGACAAACACTAACACGAAACAATGGCCCGACGGCTCACCCTGGTCGCGATGCTGGCGGTGGCACTGGCCGGCTGTAACGCCGTTTCGAGCGCGACTACGGCGGGGCCCGAGGACCCGGTCACCCCGCTGTCCGTTCCGACCGATACGCCCGTGCCGGGACCCGAATTCTCCGCACCGCCCGGGATTGCCGCGAACGGGTCCGTCGACACGGCCGCACTGGGCCGTGCCCATCGTGCGGCACTGGGCGAGCAGTCCTTTACCTGGACCGTCGCGTTCGAACAACGCGCCCTCGACTCCGAGGTGCGAGTCGACGGAGTCGAGAAACGATTACAGGTGGGGCCCGAGGGTGCGTACCTGATCCGGACCCAGCGGTCGGTTCGGGAGCGCCAGATCCTCTACGCGGACGACGACCGTACCTACTCACGCATCGTGCTCAACAATCGCTCCGTCGACCGCTCGCTCGACACCACGATCGATTACCGGCACTACCTGACCACGGAGCAGTCGCTGGGAACCTACCTCTCGACCGGCGGGGCGAGCATCGACCGCGTTGACCGTCGAGGGCAGCGGTTCTATCGGATTCACGTCACCTCGCCACCGGAGGCGCTTCGTGACGGCCATCCGAAACAGACCATCCACAACTACACCGCGACGGCGTACGTGACGGCGTCGGGACTGGTCCGAACGCTCGTGGTACACTACGATTACACCCTTCGGAACGACCACCTCGCGGTCACCCGCCGCGCCGAGTACGACATGCTCGGTGAAACGACCGTCGAGCGACCGGCCTGGGCGGGCGGTCCGGCCCCTGGGCCATCCAGCACAGCGGCCACCGACAGTGACTCCCCGGCGCAGCCAACGGCACCGTCGACCGACGAGAGCGCATCCGCGCGACGTTCACCGAACACCGGAACCGGGGTGGAGGGCGACCGATGACGGCCCGTCCTCGTGTGGTGCTCACCGCGATCGCGGTGCTGGTGGTCCTGGGTGGCTGTAGCGTCATCTCCTCGTCCGGCCCCCCGACGAACGCAGCACCGGTGACGCCGTTAGCAGTCCCGACTGACGAGCCACCGGGAGCAGCGATGCCAGCCACCGAGGCTGACGCCGGGGCCCCGCCCCTCCAATCGTTTCCCGGCATCTCCGCCCGCCGTGGGCTCGACGTGGAGGCGCTCCTCTCGGCACACGTCGAGTACCTCTCGACGCGTTCGTACACGGTCGAGTGGGCCCGATGGACGGTCGGTGCCACTGGACCGGTCGCCCAGCGGTTCCAGCGACGCGTCCAGGTGGGCGACGACGGCACGTATCTGCGACGAGACGAACGGAGTCGCTACGGCGACGTGACGACCACCTACGTCGGGACCGACGCCGCGTTTCGGCGGGTGGTTGGTGAGGAAAACACCAGTGTCACCCGAATTCACCGGCGAGGCGGCGAACCAGCGAATCAACGGTTCGCGCGCCTCGTCGCGTTCGAGTTGGGCGCCTTCTTCAGCAACGGGTACGACGAACTCGACGTCGTCGAGCGGGATGGTCGGTTCTACGCCCGCGTCTTCACCACACGTCCGCCGCCACAACTCGGGGAGATATACGACGCGTACACGCTGCGCAACTTCACCGCGACCGCCTGGGTGGCTCCAGACGGCTACGTGCAGGCAGTCCACTACGAGTTCGACCTCGTCGGGTTCGACGAGCGCCTCGCCGTGGAGTGGCGCTACTCCTACAGCGACGTCGGCACGACGACGGTCGAAACCCCACCGTGGCTCCCGGCCAGTGCCGCCGTCGAACCCTCGACGAACGCCACCGCCGTCCCGGACGAGTCGGCGAGTCCCACGCCCGACCCGGCCAGAGTCCCACCACCGACAGTCGCGAACGAATCAGCCGCCGACTAACCGCTCCGGACCCGCCGACCAAGCGCCCGTCCGAGCAGTGAACGGCCTCACGCCCACGGTCCGAATGCGCCGTGTTATTGCCTGACATCCCGCATATTAGGGCCTGACATCCGGGAATTTCTTTTTCGGTTCTGAGTTAATTTCTCTTGAAAAAACGTGAAAAGAATTATGCCAGTGCCCGAAAAACTGGGTGATATGATCCAAGTCGGCGTGAACGGGTACGGAACAATCGGGAAGCGCGTCGCGGACGCGGTCCGCGCACAGCCAGACATGACGGTCGCTGGCGTGGCGAAGACGAGTCCGAACTTCGAAGCCAAGGTCGCCCACGAGCGCGGCTACCCACTCTACGCGGTCGACGAGGACCGAATCGAGGCGTTCGAGGACGCCGGCTACGACCTCGCAGGGACCGTCGACGACCTGGTGAAGACCAGCGACGTGGTAGTCGACGCCACGCCCGCGGGTATCGGCGCGGAGAACGCCCCCATCTACCGCGAGCACGACACGCCGGCGCTGTTCCAGGGCGGCGAGGCCGCAGACGTGGCCGACGTGAGCTTCAACGCCCGTTCGAACTACGACGCGGCCCGCGGCGAAGAGTACGTCCGCGTCGTCTCCTGCAACACGACCGGCCTCTCCCGGCTCTTTGCCCCCCTCGTCGAGGAGTTCGGCATCGAGAAGGCCCGCGTCACCCTGGTCCGCCGCGGCGGCGACCCCTCCCAGACCGGTCGCGGTCCGATCAACGACACGGTGCCGGACCCGGTCGAAATCCCATCACACCACGGCCCCGACCTGAACACCATCTTCCCGGAGATGGCCGTCGACACGATGGGCATGAAGGTGCCAGCGACGCTGATGCACACCCACGCGATCAACGTGACGCTCGCGTCGGACGCCGACGCCGAGGAGGTTCGCGACCTGCTCGACGCCGAATCACGCCTGTTCGTCCTCCCCGAAGACCTGGCCATCGACGGCGCCGGCAAACTCAAAGAGTTCGCCCAGGACGCGGGCCGCCCCCGCGGCGACTGCTGGGAGAACTGCATCTGGGGCGAGTCCATTACCGTCGAGGACCGCGACTGCTACCTGTTCCAGGCCATCCACCAGGAGGCCGACGTGGTGCCCGAGAACGTCGACGCCATCCGCGCGATCACCGACACGGCCGACCGCGCCGAGAGCATGGCCCTGACCGAGGACGCGCTGGGTCTCGATGGCCAAATCGGCCGCGCGGTCCGCGACCCCGTCGTGCAGGCCCCGACCGTGACCGACGGCGGCCAGCACGCAGACGACGAATAAGACGGCCAGCCCGATTTTCGACCGAGCGGCCCGCTGGACGGATTCAGAAGAGTTCGTCCCGTTCGACCTCGCCCGATTCGGTTTCGAGAACCACCGCGTAGTGGCCGCCGGTGTCACCACCGAACGGGATGCCGCCGGGGTTGATCCGGACAGTCCCGCTCCGCTGTTCGTGTGCGTACTCGTGGGTGTGGCCGTGGAGCACGTAGTCGTAGGTGCCACACTCGGCCAGTGCGTCGACGATGGGCCCGCTGGTGCCGTGGTAGACCGCCACGTCGCTCCCGTCGAGGGTCAGTTCGCTCATCTCGCCGAGGTAGGTTCCAAAGTCCGACACGACGTCCTGGAGGGCCCACTCGCCGTCGTTGTTCCCGCGGACGGCGTAGAAGTCGAAGTCCGCGTCGAAGGGGGCCGCCGAGAACGGCGCGACGAAGTCCCCGCAGTGGACGACTGCGTCGACCCCTTCTCGTTCGAACACCGAGACAGCCTCCGCGACGGCGTCGAGGTCGTCGTGCGTGTCTGAGACGATGCCGAGTTGCATGTCCGAGGGTTCGCCTGGCGACCAAATCAACGTGATCCCTCGGCCAGTGACTTCCCGTCCGGTATCGCGCCCGTCACCGTCACCGACGTTCAAGAGGCCACCGAGTGTAGCGATGGCATGGACGTCCTGATTACCGGCGGCGCCGGCACCATCGGAACGGCGATCACAGACCACCTCGGCGACCACGAGGCGTACTCGTTCACGAGTCTCGACGTCACCGAACACCCTGATTCGGCCGTCGCGTCCGTCGTCGCGGACGCCACCGACGCCGCGGTCGTTCGCGAGCACGTCGCAGCGGCCGACGCCGTGGTCCACCTCGCTCGGGTCGACATGGACTCGGGTGGCCCCTCGGACCAGCGCGTCGCCTGGAGCGAGGAACACCTCGAAAATCTCCGCCTGCACGCCAGCGTCTACGAGGCGGCGCTCGACACCGGCCTCGACACGTTCGTGTACGCCTCCTCGAATCACGCCGTCGGCCTGTACGAGGTCCAGAACGCGCCGGACATCTACTACGGGTCGAACGTCGAAGTCGACCACACGGTCCAGCCCCGGCCCGACTCCATGTACGGCGTGGAAAAGGTCTACGGCGAGGGATTGGGGCGACTGGCCGCAGAATCCTCGGATTGCTCGGTCTACGCACTCCGGATCTGTGCCGTCCGCGACGAGCGATACGACCACCCCTACGGCGACGCAGAGCGCGGCGTCGACGAGGGCTGGTTCGAGCGCGAGTCCGAGGCCTACGACGAGCAGGTCGCTCGAATGGGTAGCATGTGGCAGTCTCGACGCGACATCGCCCACATGGTCGAGTGCTGTCTGGCAGACGAGACGGTCGAATTCGACGTGTTCTACGGCGTCAGCGACAACGCGACCCGCTGGTTCGACATCGACCACGCCCGGACCGTGCTCGGGTACCAGCCACGGGACTCGGCCGACGAGTGGGACGCACCGCCGAACTCCGCCCCGAGCGAATGACGCTCGGCCGATTCCGCGCCAATCCAGCAATTAACTCGCCAGCGAGTTATTTTATTTCGCCATTGTGAGAAAGAAATTTAGTCACAGCCGCCCAACGAGTGGGTATGCGAGACACCGGCGGTGACTGGACGCGGCGGCACGCACGGCTCGGCCCCAGTGGCAGGTACGACGACGGCGAGCACGGAGCGGGGAGTCGTACGGACACCGACGACGACCGAACGCCACTCGTCCGTGCCGAGGAGCCGCCGACAGACGACTGGCGCGCTCGCCACGCGTGGTGTCAGCGACAGTAGGTCCCGCCCCACGAGGACCGCAAAAACGACCGCTACCCCTCCTCAGTCGTCCTGCTGGAGCACTTCGACGCCGACCAGGCGCTCGCCCGTGAGCGCCCGGATGTAGGCACCACCGGCGATGGAGACGTGGCCGAAGTCGCCCTCGTCCATCCCGTACATCTCGATGGCGCGAGAGGTGTCGCCGCCGCCGACGACCGAGAAACAGTCCGTCTCCGCGATGGCTTCGAGGACGCCGGCCGTCCCGTTGGCGAAGCGTTCGTCCTCGAACAGGCCCAGCGCCCCCTTCACGAAGACGGCGTCTGACTCCCGGATGTCTGCTGCGTAGGCCTCGACGGTGTCCGAGCCCACGTCCAGGAACGCGCGGTCTTTCTCCTCGATGTCGTCGACCGAAATCTCGGCACGTTCGTCGTTCTCGTCCTCGTAGGCCAGATCCGCGGCCAGCGTGATCTGGTCGCGGCGCTCGGCCAGCAGGTCCTCGATGGTCCCCTGGTTGGCCGCCCACTGCTCGTCGAACAGGTCCATCCCCTCGAGGTCCTCACCCACCGGGACGCCGTCGGCCCGGAGGAACAGTTCGCCCGCGATGCCGCCGAGCAGGAAGTCGTCGACTGTCTCGCCCAGCGCGGTCATCACGTCGATGACGTCCGTCGCTTTCGTCCCGCCGACGACCATCGTGACCGGCCCGTCGAACTCACGCTCGGCGATGGCCGTGTTGGCCTCGTACTCGGTCTCCATGACTCGCCCGGCGTAGGCCGGAAGCACGAGCGGGAAGCCAACGAGCGAGGCGTGCGAGCGGTGAGCGGCCGAGTAGGCGTCGTTGACGTAGGCGTCGAACGCCGGCGCCAGCGACTGGACGAAGTCGGTGTCGGCCTTGACGTCGGGTTCTTCCTCGGGCAGTTCCGCCTCGCACATGCGCGTGTTCTCCAGGAGGAGGACGTCGCCGCCGTCGAGGGCCTCGATGGCGTCGAGGGCCTCGTCCCCGAAGGTATCGGCCACGAAGTCGACGTCGCGGTCGACGTGCTCGGAAAGGATAGCTGCGTGCTGTTCGAGTGAGACGAACGAGTCGCGGCCGGGTCGGCCCTGGTGGGCCATGAGCGCGACTTCGAAGTCGCGCTCGGCGAGTTCGCGAACCGTCTCGGCGTGGCGGTCGAACCGACGGTTGTCCTGGACCTGGCCGTCCTCGACCGGCGAGTTCAGGTCGAGGCGTACCAGGACGCGTTGTCCGTCAGCGAGGTCGTCGAGCGTGTTGAACGCGGGCATTGGTATCTGACCGGTCGCAGGGCGCCGAGAAAAAACCGGCTGATCGGTCCCGCTCGGTTCTCCCGTTCGGACTGAACGGCCCTCCTCGACGCTGGTCGGGCAGGCCCGTCGCGGGAATTTCGGGACCGAATGGTTCGCCACGTTGTTCACCCAGGCCGGACTCCCACTTCACCCGTTGCCACCCTGTGAGACCAGTTCGCACACGGACCCAACACTTGTCACCACGCCAGCCACTCGGTATGAATACGCACGAGCGACCCACGGAGGTGGACCACGAATGGCCGAGGAACTCGACGCGATTCTTGTCGAACTGCACGACGTCGGGTACGAGTCCGTCACTCCCATCGAAGGGTACGAGGGCGAGGCGAGCGGCGTCGTCGACCTTTCCGAAGACCATCGCCGCGAACCCGCGACCGGCTGGCGCAGGTACCTCCCCCGGATCTTCTGCAACGCCGGTGATCCGGACCTCGTTCCCGACGACCTCCGGGCGGTCGTCGAGTCTCACGGGTGGACCGTCCAGGCAATGGGCCGAGACGACGACACCGTGACCGTCGTCGTCTCGGAAAACGGGGTCTGAGCGGCGCGGGAGGGCTGCTCGGAGCGAGGAATCCGTGGAAAAATCGACCGCGACCGCAGTCGGGACCGCGAGTGGTCGGCTGGTCAGTACTCGGTGACGAATTCGGCGACGTCGAGCATCCGGTTCGAGAAGCCGAACTCGTTGTCGTACCAGGTGAGAATCTTCGTCATGCCGTTGACGACGTTGGTGGACTGCAGGTCGACGTACGAGGAGTAGGGCGTCCCCTGGATGTCCGTCGAGACGACTTCGTCGTCTGTGACGCCGAGTACGCCCTCGAGTTCGCCCTGGGCGGCCTCGCGGAACGCGCTGTTGACGTCGCCCTCGGTCACGTCGGCGTCGAGGTCGACGACGAACTCGGTGATGGAGCCGTTCGGGACTGGGACGCGGATGGCCATCCCGTCGAGTTTGCCCTCTAGCTGGGGCAGGACTTCGGTCGCCGCCTGGGCGGCGCCCGTCGAGGTCGGCACGATGTTTTCGGCGGCCGAGCGACCGCGGCGGGTCTTGGCTTTCGGGCCGTCGACGAGGTTCTGCGAGCCGGTGTAGGCGTGGACGGTCGTCAGCTGTCCGGCCTCGATGCCGAACTCGCGGTCGAGCACCTTCGCGACCGGCGTGATGGAGTTCGTGGTGCAGGAGGCGTTCGAGACGACGTCCTCGCCCTCGTACTCGTCGTGGTTGACGCCGTAGACGATCTGTTTGACCGGTTTGTCGCCTTTCGGCGGCGCGGAGATGACGACCTTGTCTGCACCCGCGTCGAGGTGCTTGCTCGCGTCGTCGTAGTTGCGGAAGATGCCGGTGCACTCGAAGGCCACGTCGACGTCCAGGTCGTCCCACGGGAGTTCCGCCGGGTCCGTCTCCTCGTGGATGGAGGCCCCGAAGTCCGTCCCGGCGACGGTGAGGACGCCCTCGTCCAGAGTGACGCCTTCCAGCCGACCCATCACGGTGTCGTACTTCGCGAGATACTCCATGTCGTCGTCGTCCATCACGTCGTTGATACCGACGACTTCGATCCGCGGGTCGTCCAGCGACGCGCGGAAGATGTTGCGACCGATACGGCCGAAGCCGTTCAGCCCGATTCGAACCGTCCCCTCGTTAGATTCGCTCATGGTGATTGCAACGACTCGCGATGCGAGTATATGGTTTTCGAATACGAAACGCGGACCATTTCCGTTCCCCTCTGCCGATCAGTGAGCGGAGTCTCGGGCGACGCCTACGGCCCACTGCAGGGGAGCAACCCCTCGCGTTAGCGGCGAATTCGCGGACGGCCGGCGACCTGCTCGCGTTCAGCCCGTTGCTGCAGCCGTTCGACTCGCTCGTCCGTGTCCGGATGCGTGGACAGCATCCGTCTGAGTGGGCCCTCGTCTTCGCCCTCCACGTACAGCGGCGAGAGCAGAGACCACGGTCGCTCACTCGCCCGTTCGATTTTCCTGAGCGCCCGCGCAAGCGCCAGCGGATTCCCCGTCACCGCCGCGGCCCGGTCGTCGGCCGCGAACTCCCGACGTCGCGAGTGCGCGAGCAACGCCAGCGTCACTGCGAAGAAGGCGAGCGAAACAGCCCCGGCGACTGCACGGTGGAGGCGCCCGGGGAGCGTTCGCGTCCAGGCCCCTGGGCGCCCTCGGATCCACGCCACACCGCGCGCCAGGCCGGCGCCGACGAATAGAACGGGGGCCAGCACCAGAAAGACCAGTCCCGAGAGCGTCTGCAAGAGGCTGTAGCCCAGCGTCTGGACGAACGTGTCCTTTCGCTCGATGTGGGCCAGTTCGTGCGCGCAGATGGCCGAAAGCTCCTCGAGCGTGAGCAGGCGGAACAGCCGACGGTCGACGACGACGTGACCTCGGCCGAGGACGCCGCCGAGCGCGAGCGCGTTCGGCTGGCCCATCTCGGCGACGAGGACGTCCGGACGGTCGATGTCCATGCGGTCGCCGTAGGCCGCCAGCCGACGATACAGCGGTTGTGCGCGGGAATCCGGCAGCGGCCACACGCGCAACTCACGAAGGATCTGGGCGGTCCCGACCCGGTAGCTCAGGAACGCGAACGTGAGCGTCACCACCGCGGTATAGAGCGCGAACGTCGAGAGTGATGGCCGCTCCGCCCAGAGCGACTGCGCCAGGACGACGACGACGTAGGCCGCCGCCAGATAGATGCCGAGGGTCACCACCCCGACAACGACCATCAGTCCACGGAGCACCCAGCGCATGCGTGCTACTGCGACTGCTGGGTGCAAAACGCTTGTCCGCGGACGGGTGTCAGGACCGCCAGTGGGTGTCTCAATCGCTGACCGACACCGCCAGAGCCAGCACGCTCATAGCGTTCCAGCCACGACGGGCTACCATGGACGGCGACACGATGTTGAACCTCGTCGGGGCGGCGATAGCGGTGGCCGTGGTCGGCGGCGTCGTCGTGGTGGGACTCAACATCGCGGGCGGGACGTCGGGCGAAACAGCGCCCGAGGTGAACTGGACAGTGCAGCAGCTAAACGACACTGCCGTCCGCATCACACACGACGGCGGCGAACCGGTCCGGACCGAGAACATACAGATCAGAGTCGAGAGCTACCACCGGCAGACGGACTGGCAGGATCCAATCACCGAATCGGATAGCACGGTCGTCCAGGCCAGCGACGGGGCGACGGTCCGCGTCATCTGGAACCCCGGCCGGGGCGACGAAGTGATCATGCACACCGAAACGCTCTGAATTGTCAGGGCCACCGAACCGCTCAGAATTGTCAGCCGGAAAGTGCCCCAGCAGACTCCGTCGCGAACCAAACCGAAGAACGAGTGACCGCGATCAGACTCCCAGAAGCGTCTGAGCCGCTCAGTCAGCGGAGTCGTCGCCCGAATCCAGTGCCGCGACCGTCTCGGCGCCGTCGGGCGTGATTCGGTAGCGGGTGCCGGCCTCGACCGTGACGGTCTGCTGGGTGCCGTCCGGCCGGGTCACCGCCAGGGTCGCGCTATCGGCGCTCCCGAGTCCGACGTGCAGCGCGCGACTCTCCTGTGAGAGGAAGTCGCTCTGGTCGGTCTGTCGGACCACTGCGGTCTGCTCGCCGCCGACCGAGACGGTGACGTTCGCACCGAGGGCGGTCGCCCCGTTCTCGTCGACCACCTCGAACTGGACGGCGTTGCCGGCGTCGGCGGTGTTCTCGTAGAGGACGGTCGGTCCCTCGTAGGTCGTCAGGACGATGTCCCGGTCACCGTCGTTGTCGTAGTCGAGCGTCGTCATGCCGCGGCTATCGTGGTGTTTCATGCCGTGGACCGACTTGTTGACGCGGGCGAAGCCGGTCTCGTTGCGCTGCCAGACCTGTGGCACCGTCCACTTCGGATCGTCGTAGTTGACTTTGACCGTGTGCTGGGTGCTGTGGATCAGGTCCCGCCGACCGTCGTTGTCGAAGTCGGTCAGACTCGCCGACCAGCCCCAGCCACCGTGGCGGACGTTGTACTCCCCGGCCATGTCGACGAACTCGCCGCCGCCCTGGTTCATCAGCAGGGTGTTGCCCTTCGTCCGGCCGGACTTGATCACGAACGCGAGGAAACGCTTGAGTCGGTTGTACCGCTCCTCGCCCATCTTCTGCTTCGAGATGGGGATGTAAATGTTCGTGACGTAGATGTCCATCCGCCCGTCACCGTTCACGTCCGCCACCTCGGAGGCCATGCCGTTACGGGCCGTGTTGCCGCCGAGCAGGCGCTGAGAGAACTCGCCGTCGCCCTCGTTGACGTAGATGGTGTCGTTGTTGTAGTCGTTGGCGACGTGGATATCGGGGCGTCCGTCGCCGGTCAGGTCGACGAAACTCGCCGCGAGGCTCCAGCGGGTGCCTCGAATGGCCTCGGTGTCGACGCGTTCGAAGGTGCCGTCGCCGGTGTTCTCGTAGAGATAGTTCGGGTTCCCGTTGTCGTCTGGGACGTGCCCGGACTGGTAGAAGTGACCCTTGGGCTTGTCCTCGTGCCAGTCACCCGACTGGTGGACGAACAGGTCGACGTCGCCGTCACCGTCGTAGTCGGCGGCGGCCGCGCCCAGCGGGTAGGTCAGGTTGCCGATACCGACGTCGTCTCGTTCGAACGTGCCGTTCTCGTTGTGGAGCGCGACCGGTGGCGCCTGCTTGCGGAAGAAGATGAGGTCGTCCCAGCCATCGCCGTCGTAGTCCACGACGGCGGCGCTCTTGTGCCAGTCCTCCAGTTCGGGGAACGACGAGGAACGCTCGAACTCGCCGCCGGTGTTCTCGTACAGGACCGGTCGCTCGCCGCCCATGACGAGCAGGTCGTCCCAGCCGTCTCGGTTCGCGTCGAGGACGTAGGCGCCGTTGTTACCCGCGCCGACGCCGCTCCCGGTGCCGTGGTAGTTGAGTCCGGCCTCGGTCGTCGCGTTCTCGAAGGTGAGTGGCGAAGAGGGGTTCTCCTCGCCGCCGAAACTGCCAACCGCGGTCGAACACCCGGAGAGGACGACCAGCAGGGCGACCAGTGCGGCTACAACCGTCCGCGACCGGACCGTCTGTGAGCACGACGTCCGTGAGTCGGTCATCTGCTCACACCTCCGGGAGCGCACGCTGCTCGCGCGTCGGCACGATGTAGGTCCCGCGGTTCATGGTCTCGATGTAGCTCACGATGCCGTGGTCTTCCTCGGGTACGTCGACGTCGTACTCCTCGACGTTCATCGCCTTGCGGGCCTCGATGAACGAGTCGAGCGAGCGCTGGACGGAGGTGAAGTTGAACCCTGTCATCTCGGGCGCGTCGGTGGCAAAGCCTTCCGATCGCCGGAGAATCTTCGGCGCGAAATCCTCGTCGTCACGAGCGCGAGCTACCTTCTGTGAGTGGCCGATCACGCCCTTCTCCTCGCCGTCCTCCTCGATCCGGTCGACGTCGTCTTCGGTGATCCCGCTGTCGCTGCCCAGGGCCGACCCGTCTTCGCCGACGTCATCCGAGGAGTGGGCGGGACAGAACATCCGCTCTGTGCGTTCTTCGTGGTCGTGGTCGTACCACGCGTCGAGGTTCAATCGGAGTCGCGAGAGGGCGAGCGTCGTCCCGCCAGCGAACGGACCGGACCCCAGTTTCACTTTGTCCTCGCTCGGGAGGCTGTCGGTGAAACCCGACTTGAATCCCATCGAGAGGGGTGCGCTGTCGGGAATCTCCTCGTGATCGAGCTTTTCGGCGGGGATCCCCTTCCCCGCGAAGCCAGTCCGGCGCTCCGCGACCGAGAAGACACCGTCGAGCGAGCCCTCGACCTCGATGCCGTTGACCGTCTCGACGTTCCCCTTGAGCGCTTCCTCGGCTTCGAGGACGACAGAGCCGACGTCGCTGGTCAACACGACCACGGCGTCGAAGTCGTCGGTTTTCTCGGGGTCCTCGCCCACCTGGTCGAGGAGGTTCTCCGGTCGAACGAGACTGTCGGGCACCGCACCGACCTGTTCGAAATAGCTCGGTGCGTACCCCACGAGATAGAGGAGTCCGCGGTTGAACGTCGCGCTCGTCCCACCGCCGGTCCCCCATTGGAACGCTTGCTCCAGGGTTCGAAACGCAGCGTCGACCTGCTCACGTTCCGACTCGGTCGGCGGGGCGGACCCCTCGTAGGAGAGGCCCAACACCAGTTGTTGCTGTGGCGGCACCGTGTTGCCGTGGGCGTCGAGCACGAGATACTGGCTCCACTTGTGGATGGCCGCGGGGAGAGCGTCAGGGTCCCCGCGAGGGACCATCCGCGATCCAGACCCATCGTCGGTCGCCGTCTCTTCGTCAGTTGCTGTCCCCTCCGCCGTCGCTGTCTCTTCGTCACCGAGCACCGATCGTTCCCGTTCCTGGCAGGCAGCGAGCGCACTGGCCCCACCAATCGCCACCGCAGAACGGACGAACTGCCGTCTCGGTATGCTTCGCTCCCGATCCGATTGCATCACTTTTGGTAACCACTGACGTAGTAAAACTCTTACCCAATCGGATTTCCGCGCAAACCCGTTCGCTCGTCGGTCTCAGCCCCGCGGTCCCGCGACCGCCCGGCCCGGCCCGACCGCCAAGTTCATATGACCGCCGCGGCTGACGTGTAGACATGTCTGACGGGCCCACAGCGCCGCTCACGGGCGTCGAACTCGAATCGCTCACGGCGGCCGACGTCGACGACGAGGAACTACGCGCGGCACTCGAATCGGACGACGCCGTCGTCCGCCAGCGTGGCGCCCAGGTCTTCTCCACCCTGGCCGCACGGGACCCCGAGGCACTCGTCCCGTTCGCCGACGACATCCTCGCCCGACTCGACGACGACAGCCTGGCGGTCGCCCGCCACGCCGGCACCGCGATGGTGACACTCTCGGACGACCATCCCGAGGCGATAACGCACGACCTCGACCCGGTGATCGGATTCGCCGAGCACGACCTGGGCGGCATCCGCATGGTCGGTGCCCGCGTCCTCGGCAACGTCGTCGTCGACCATCCGGCGGCAGTCGAGCCGTACGTCGAACGCCTGGTCACTGCCGTCGCCGAGTCCGAGGGGACGTTCACCCAGTCCGACCTCCAGGGTCACGTCGAAGAAGCACAGAAACACGCCGAGGACGCAGTCGAACACGTCGCCCAGGCGAACAAGGAAGAAGCACAAAAACGCGTCGTGGCGCGAGCGGCCCTCGCGAACGTCGTCGTCGCGGTGGCCGAACACGACCCCGAGTCCGTGGCACACCTCACCGATGACGTGCGGCCGCTGCTCAAGGACCCCGACCCGAACGTGGTCGGAGCCGCGCTCGACGTGTTCGGCGCGCTCGCCGAAGACGACCCCGGCAGCGTCGCCGATTCGACCGACGCCGTCGCGGACTGTCTGGCCCTCGACGACGAGATGCTCCAGGCTCGGGCCATCCGGACGCTCGGCTTCGCCGGCGCGACCGATTCGGTCGAACGGCTGCGCGACCTGGCCGACTCGGCCGACGACGAGGACGTGGCCGACCTGGCCGCCGAGACGGCAGACTTCCTCGAAGCGGCCTGAATCGGTCGCGCTCGTCGAACTCGATTCCCGTTCGCAACCCCCATCGCTGGTCCGTCCCCCGACCGTTTCTACTCGGCGTCGTCCGCCTCGACGCGTCCCTCGCGATACCGTTTCCCGAGTTCCTCCTCCTCGTCCATCTCCCGGTTCGTACAGTACCAGAAGGTACCGCCGAACAGGAGAAAGCCGATCAGGAGGACGCCGGCGTCGATCAGCGCGATGTTGTACGCAGGCGTCTGCGGTTCGAGGTAGAACAGGGAGAAGACGAGCATCGCCGTCAGCACCGACAACACGAGTAGGAGTGGCTTGGCCTGCTGACGCTGACTGCAGGCCGCGTTCACGATGCTCTCTCGTACTGGCATGTTCCAACGAAGGGAGTCACCCGCCAAGAAGATGACGACAGCGCCGGCCAGCGGGCGGGCCAGATCGGGTTGACGGAGAGGGGACAGGGAGAAGAAAGCCTGAGACGTGGATATCGAGTGAACGCGTCGCGTCAGACGTGAATCGACGAATGTTGGACGGTGTGCGGTGGGGGGTGACCCAGTTCGGGCCGGAAGAATCAGTCTTCGAGTTCCGGGCTGTCCCAGTACTGGTGGTCGTCGAGTTCGCGGAAGCAGGCGGTGGCCTGCTCGACGCCCTCGACTTCGTAGAGGTCCGGTTCGTCGGTCACGCAGGCCTCGCGGGCCTCCGGACAGCGGGTGTGGAACCGGCAGCCACTGGGCGGGTTGACCGGGTCCGGCACGTCTATCTTCCGCATCGGGGGTTCGCCCGCTCGCTCGGCGTCGAGGCCGAGGTCAGGCGTCGCCCAGCGGAGGACGTTCGTGTACGGGTGATGCGGGTCGGTGATCATCCGGTTCGCCGCACCGATCTCCGCGATCTGACCGAGATACATCACGCCGATTCGCCCGCCGCCGTGTTCGCTGAAGTACCGTGCGTTCGAGAGGTCGTGGCTGATGAACACGTACGAGGTGTCGAACTCCTCCTGGAGTTCGAGCATGAGGTCCATCATCTCCACGCGAAGGGACACGTCAAGCGCCGAGATGGCCTCGTCGGCGAGGATGACGTCCGGGTTCATCAGCAGGGCGCGACCGAGTGCGACCCGCTGTTGTTCCCCGCCAGATAGCTGGTGGGGGTACCGGTCGGCGAAGTCCGCCGCCGGGTTCATCCCCACGCGTTCGAGCAGCGCGTAGATGCGCTCGCGGCGCTCGCCCGACCCGAGCGTCGGGTGGACCTGCTTGATCGGTTCGGCCAGGATGTCGATGATCCGGCGGTTCGGATTCAGCGACGCACCGGGGTCCTGGTGGATGATCTGGAGCGACTGTCGGATCTCGTCGAACGGAACCTCCGTGTTGCCGCGCTTTGCCTCCCAGATGTCGGTGCCGCGGTACTCGACCGTCCCAGCCGTGGGTTGCTGCAGGCCGATGCAGGTCTTCCCGAGCGTGGTCTTGCCACAGCCGGACTCGCCGACCAGCGTCACGACGTCCTGGTCGAAGATGTCCAGCGAGACGCCGTTGACGGCCTGGACGACCTCTGGCTCCTCGCGGAAGGACTCGATGATACCTTGCTGTTCCTCGAAGTGGACCTCGACGTCGGTGAGCGAGAGGACCGGTTCCTCGTCGCGGTCGCCGAGCGTCGCGCCGCTCGCTGGTCGTTGTGCGTCACTCATTGGGAATCACCGCCGTCGGATCCGCCGACGAAGTCCGTCGCGTCGTGTCCGCCGTCTCGGTCGGCCACTGCGTCCCCGGGGAGGGTCCCGCCGTCCGCCGCGACGTCGCTGTCGCCACCGGTCTCGCTCGCCGACTCGAAGTTGAGTCGGATCGTGTCCTGGGCCTCCTCCCAGTGGTGGCAGGCCGCGCCGTGGCCTTCGCTGACGGTGTAGAACTGCGGGTCCTCGCGGACGCACTGGTCGTCGGCGAGCGGACAGCGCGGGTGGTACGAACAGCCGTCGGGGACGTTGATCGGGGCCGGACTCTGGCCCTCGATGGGTTTCATCTCCTCCAGCGGCGCGTCGAGGTTCGGCGTCGCGTTGAGGAGCGCCCGCGTGTACGGATGCCCGGCGTCACCGATGACCTCGTCGCGCGGGCCGATCTCGATCATCTGGAAGGCGTACATGACGCCCATCCTGCTGGCCAGCGAGGCCACCAGCGGCAGGTCGTGGGTGATGAACACCATCGTCAGGTCGTACTTCTCCTGGAGGTCCTTCAGCAGCATCAGGATCGACCGCTGCATGAGCAGGTCGAGTGCCGCGGTCGGTTCGTCCATGACGAGGACCTCCGGTTCGAGGACGATGCTCAGGGCGATGAGCGCCCGCTGTTGCATCCCGCCCGAGAGTTCGTGTGAGTACGAGTCCAGCACGCGCTCGGGGTCGAGGTAGAGGTCCTCGAGCAGTTCGCGAGCGAAGGCCATCCCGTCCGCGACGTTCTTGTCGTGGGCCTTCAGCGTCTCCCGGAAGTGGTTCCCGACTTTCATCGTCGGGTTGAACGAGCTCATCGCGCCCTGGAAGACCATCGAGATCTCCTCCCAGCGGAACTGGTTGAGTTCCTCCTGGTTGAGTTCGAGGACGTCGATGGTCTCGCCGTCCCCGCCGTGATACAGGACCTTCCCGCTGAGCAGGCCGGGGTCGGGAATGGCGTCCAGCATCGCCGACGCGAACATCGACTTGCCGGAGCCGGATTCGCCGACGACGCCGAGGATCTCCCGGCGCTCGATGTCCATGCTCACGTCGTCGAGGACGAACGTGTCGCCGTCGTCGTAGGTCACCTTGAGGTTGCGCACCTCGACGATGGGGTCGTCAGTCGTGAAGTGTGATTGTTGGTCTGTCGCCATCTCACATCACCTTCCCGCCGAAGGTATCTTCCTCTTCGTCCGCTGCGGTCGATTCGGACTCCCCGGCCAGGCGGGTGCGAACGCGCGGGTTGAAGACGCGGTCGAGCCCCTGTCCGAGGAGGATCAGTGCGAGCGAGAGCACGCCGATGGCGAGCATCGGTGCGATCAGCCAGTGGGCGGCCTCCGGCGCGAACAGCGCGCCGCCGGAGTAGGCCCGCTGGAGCGTCACGCCCCAGTTTGCCTGGGTGTAGGGCAGGACGCCCAGGAAGAACAGGCCGACCGACGCGAACACCACGTATCGGGCCGCGAACACGAAGTTGACCGTGATGTACGGCATCAGATTGGGGATGACGTCCTTCCGGAGGATCCGGGGCGTGGACACCCCCATCGTGCGCGAGGCTTCGACGTAGCTCTCTTCGCGGATGGTCAACACCTGCGAGCGCAGCGAGCGGCCGAGGCCGGCCCAGTAGTTGATGTTGATGATGATCCCGACGAAGATGGGGTTCTCCGGGTTGAACGTGAACGCGAGAATGATCACGAGCGGCAGGCCCGGAATCGCCATCACGAGGTCCGAAAAGGACATCAAGACGTTGTCGATGGTCCCACCCTTGTACCCGGCGAGGGTCCCGACGGCGACGGCCAGGCCGGTCGCCCAGACGCCGCCGGCGAGGATCATCAGGAGCATCTCGTCGGTCGAGTGGATGATCAGTGCCATGATGTCGACGCCGGAGGCAGTCGACCCGAGCGGGTAGTCCCAGTTCTGGAACGGTTGCATGTACCGCTCGGGAGCCTGGCTGGACGTCGGCGCCCGCCAGAGCCCGGCGATGGCGACGACTGCCATCAGGCCGTAGATGCTCATCAGCAAGATGCCGATGCGCGTCCGCATGTCGCTCCAGGCGACGATCGCGGGCTTGTAGATCTTCTCTTCGTAGAACTCGCGGGCCTTGTCGCTCCGAGAGACCTCGCTCGCGCTCGTATCGTCGCTCGTCCACTCGACGCCGCCGACCGTGGAATCCATCTCAGAACGCTTCACTGGACTCACCCGATTTGACTCGCGGGTCGATCTTCCCGTAGGTCAGGTCGGCGACGTAGACGCCGATGACCAGGGTCACCGTGATGACGAGGAAGGTCCCCATCATCAGCGGGTAGTCGTTGCTGTTCAGTGCGTCGAAGAGATAGTACCCCAGTCCGGTGTAGGAGAAGATCTCTTCGAGAATGACCGTTCCACCGAGGCGAAAGCCCAGCAGGAGCAAGAATCCGGTGTACATCGGCAACACGGCGTTGCGAGCGACGTATCGCGTCGCGATTCGGGTGTCCGCGATACCGCGGAGTCGTGCGACGCGCACGTAGTCTTTCCCGAGGATCTGGATGCTGTTCCCACGCATCGCGAGCATCTGGATCCCCGCTTCGGCCACCGTGTACGAGAGGATCGGCAGGAAGGCGTGCTGGAGCGCGCTGATGAGGAACCCGACGCTGAGTCCCTCGCCGCGATAGTCTGACCCGACGGTGCCGGCCGTCGGCGTGACACCCATCTGGTAGCTCAGCACGTACAGCAGGAGGATCGCGTAGACGTAGAAGGGGATGGACATGACGCTGATCGAGAGCGTCGTCAGCGCCTTGTCGAATCGCGACCCCTCCCAGTAGGCCTGCAGCGCGCCGAAGACGATACCGAACGCGAACACGAGGACCGTCGAGACGCCGACGATGAAGATAGTCCACGGTGCTGCCTGGGCCAGAATCTCGGCCACTGGCTTCTGGTAGTGGATCGACTGGCCGAGGTTTCCTTGCATGAAGCCGGCCATGTAATCGATGTACTGTTGGTGCAGCGGTGCGTTCGGATTGATGTTCTGGAGGGCCTGGATCCGCCCCTCGACTTCCTCGGGAGACATCCCCTGTCTGAGGAGCTGATTCCGGAGTTGTGTGTACGGACCGCCCGGTAGTAACCGGATCAGCCCGAACGTGAGCGTCGCCACCAGGTAGATGGTGACGAACACTCGTGCTGTGCGTCTCAGGTAGTAATTGCTCATGGTTGTTGGTCGACGGTTGCGCCAATAAAATTTGTGTGGACGGTTGACGTAGGCCGTCTATTTCGCCTGCAGTTCGCCCTGTCGCGGCAGCCAGTTCGCGGGCCACCGGATCTGGAGGACGTCCGAGCCTTCCTCGGGCACGTTCCAGTCGTCGCTCGTCAACCAGGACTGCTCGAGCTTCCCGACCACGGACAGGAAGGGGAGCTCGACGTTGTTGTGGTAGGCCAGTTTCGTGATCTTGTCCTGGACTTCGGCCTCGTCCGTCGTCGTCGCGACGCTCTGGACGGTCTCCTTCGGGTTGAAGCTGAACTCGCCACCCGGGCCACCTTCCATGGTGAACTCCTCGTCGGCCGGGTAGTTGTGGCCGCCGTTGAACGCCGTCGCGAGCAGCTGGTGACGCAGCGGGAAGTACGGGAACGCCGAGCGCGGCTGCCCGGGCGTCCACGGTCGCGCACCCAGCTGGAAGTTGCCCTCGACGAAGGCGTTCGTCCAGTCGCTCCCGGGGAGCGTGTTGACCGAGGCGTCGATACCGAAGGCGTTCAGCTGGTCGACGATGGTCTCCGTCGCGGTCGTCCAGTCGGTCCACCCTGCCGGGGAGATGAAGTCCACGGAGAGGGTCTCGCCGTCTTTCGACCACGAACCACCGACTTCGCCCTCGTAGCCGGCCTCACGCATGAGCTCGGCTGCCTTCTCGTTCTGCGAGGCGTCGACGCCGTAGGACTCGAAGCTGTCCATCGAGTCGCCGATCCAGCGGTCGATGTCCTTCGGCGTGATGCCACACGGTGCGGAGGTCGCGACCTTCGTTCGCGGGCCGGCGTTGTCGACGACGGCCTGTCGGTCGACGACGTGGGCGATAGCCTGACGGACCTCGCGCTGTCCGAAGTGCGGGTCGTCGTGGTTGAAACAGATCCCGTAGCCCCACTTGGCCGGCGGGTTCGCCTCGACCACGTGGTCCGGGAAGTTGTCCACGACTGGCGGGGGCGTGAACAGGCTGATGTGCACGTCGAGTTCGCCACCGAGCAGGCCCTGGTGGCCCTGCTCGTTGCCCTGTCGCTGCAGGTACTGGTACTCGCTGAAGTTGATGCCGCCGGCGTCCGGATGGTCGCCGAAGCGAGTCAGCGTGAGCTGCTGGTTGTCCTTGTTGTCGAACTGCCACGGACCGGAGCCGATGACGTCCTGGTCCTCACCGTGCCAGGTGAAGCCCTGGAGGTCCTCGGCGTTGTCGAACTCGCCGAAGATCTCCGTCTTGGAGTTGACACGCAGCTGTGCCAGCTGGTGCAGCAGAATCGTCTGGTTGGTCTCGTCGGCGAGGTTGAGCACGACGGTCTTGTCACCGTCGGCCTCGGTACTCTCGACGAAGTCCGCGACCGGGTTGTTGACGAGATTCAGCATCTCGAACTGGGTCACGATGTCCTCCGCGGTGACGTCGTCGCCGTCCTGCCAGACGAGGTCCTCGCGGATGTTCAGCGTGACCGTCGTCCCGTCGATCGAGTAGTCGCTGATCGCGTACGGGATGAACTCACCGTTCGCCGCGTCGTATTTCATGAACTGGTCGAAGACGTCGTTCACTGCGTACGCCGCGACGTTCTGCGTCGCGTGCATGTTGAAGTGCAGGTCCGACGGGACGCCGTTGTTGGTCGCGCCGACCAGCGTGACGTCCTTGACGTTCATGCCGCCATCGCCGCCGTCACCGCCGTCTCCACCGTCGCCGTCACCGCCGCCGTCACCGTCACCGCCGCCGTCACCGTCACTACCGTCGCTACCCCCGTCTCCGGGAGTGTCAGTTCCACCGCCGCCGCCACATCCTGCTAGTGCGGCCGCACCCGATACACCTGTCAGTTCCACGAACCGGCGACGGCTAAGTACGTCGCTGTAGTCGCTATCATCGCTTGCCATGACTCACCTTAATTCGCTACTTCCATAGTATATAAACGTTGTGGATCACGGGGCGTCGTGGCCCCAAACTGTCACAAAGTGGTCGCTCAAACGTGGCTACGGTTCGGGCAACCAGTGGGCTCAGAGTCGGTATCTCGACGGCGTATCCAAGGCTTTCGACGGGACCTCCATAAATGTTCACCTCGCCCGCGCCGGCGGCGGGGCCGTGGTTCGATAGCGAGTGCTGGGGCGTGTCTTTATAAGGATCAGATCAGGGTGATCGGTCCAATCAGGTCGGACGTCCGGTCCGTCGAAACCGCCGTGAATCGCTAGCAGACGGAGGGACGGATGCAGGAGCGCTGGTTATCGCGACGAAAATCTACCTCGCAATATTTATATGCTCCACCGCGTTCCGTGTGAGTATGTCAGCGAACGGCTCGGATCCGGAGTATCAACGTCCGGAGCTTCCGGTCTCACGTCGCGTTTCGGATCTCCTCGACAGGATGACGGTCGAAGAGAAGGCAGGACAGCTCGTCGGTACGTGGGCCGGCCAGATGCACCGCGAAGTCGACGTCGAAGAGGTCAAAGCCCTCGTGCGCGAGCACCACCTGGGCTGTGCGGCCACCTTCGGATGGGGTGGGTCCGAGGGGACGGAAGTCGGCGAAATCGTCGACATCGTCAACGAACTCCAGGAGACCGCTACCGAGGACACTCGCCTGGGCATCCCCATGTTCTTCAACGTCGACGCGGTCCACGGGCACGCGTACGTCGCGAATGCGACCGTGTTCCCGAACGGACTCGGTGCTGCCGCGACCTGGGACCCGGCCGCCATCGAACGGGGCGCGTCGATCACGGCACGAGAAGTCGCAGCGACCGGCGCCCACCAGAACTATTCGCCGACCTGCGACGTGGGTCGCGACCCCCGCTGGGGCCGCGTCTTCGAGACGTTCGGCGAGAGCCCGCGGCTCGTCTCCGAATTCGCCACCGCGAAGATCCGCGGCTACCAGGGGGACGGCCTCGAAGCCGATGACACCGTCGTCGCCACCGCGAAGCACTTCCCCGCCTACAGCGAACCCGAACGCGGCGAGGACGCCGCGCCCGTCGACGTCTCCGAGTACAAACTCCGAAACACGTTCGTCCCGCCGTTCGAGGCCGCACTCGACGCCGACGTCGAGTCCGTGATGCCCTGCTACAACTCCATCAACGGCGAACCGGTCCACGGCTCCGCGCGCTGGCTGACCGAGTTGCTCCGCGGCGACCTCGGATTCGATGGGACTATCGTCTCCGACTGGGGCGGCATCCGACACCTCACCGACGACCACAAAACTGCCGCTGACCTCCGTGAGGCGACCTACGACTCCCGCGTCGCGGGGCTAGACGTCGCCTCCATCGGTAACGACGTCGAAGTCGAGGAACTGGTCGACCTCGTCGAGTCGGGCGACCTGCCGGAGTCGGTCATCGACGAGAGCGTCGAGCGCGTCCTCGAACGCAAGTTCCGCATGGGCCTGTTCGAGGACCCCTACGTCGAGAAGGAGGAGGCTCTGGAAACAGTCGGCGCGGAAGAGCACCAGGACGCTGCCCTCGACGTCGCGCGCGACTCGCTGACCCTGCTGAAAAACGACGACTGCCTCCCACTCGCCGGCGACGAAACCGTCTTCGTCGGCGGCCCCAACGCCGACAATCTCGTCCACCAGGTCGGTGGCTGGAGCGTCGAGGAGGCCGAACACGTCGACGGGACGACTATCCGCGAGGAACTCGGCCGCCACGTCGACGGCGAGGTGACCTACGAACAGGGAGCGGCCCTCAACGAGTCACTGGACGTCGAGGCCGCCGCCGAGAAGGCCGCCGACGCCGACGTGGCCGTCCTCGCACTCGGTGAAGGCTGGTACCTCCACGAGTTCGGCGCGGGCGGGCCCCGCACCGAAACCGGCGAGTTCCCCACGCGGGAGGAACTCGACATCCCCGACGCCCAGCAGGCGCTGGTCGACGCCGTCGTCGAAACCGGCACACCGGTCGTCGGCGTCCTGGTCACCGGTCGCCCGCTGGCCGTCGAACGCCTCGACGAACAGGCCGAGGCCGTCCTGATGGCCTACTACCCCGGAACGATGGGCGGCAAGGCAGTCGCGGAGACGCTCGTCGGTGAGAACGACCCGAGCGGTCGCCTGCCCATCACGGTGCCGCGCTCGGGGACGCAGGTCGACCTGCACCACGACCACCTCCACCAGCCCCGTCCCATCGGTGACAGCGAGCACCCCGACTCCTACGACCCGCTCTACGAGTTCGGGCACGGGTTGACCTACACCGAGTTCGAAACCCGGGGCCTCACCGTCGCCGAGGAAGTCGTCAAACCGGGCGAGACCATCGAAGTCGAGGTCACCGTCGCAAACGTCGGCGACCGCGAAGGGACCGAAGTCGTCCAGGTCTACAGTTCGACCGAGGCCAAGACGCTCGTCACCCCGGAACGACGACTCCAGGGCTTCGAACGCGTCGCCCTCGACGCCGGAGAGAGTCGCACCGTGACCGTCGACGTGCCGGTGGAACATCTCGGCGTCTACGCACCTGGCGACGGCCACCGCGTCGAATCCGGCGCCTACGACCTCCTCGTCGACGACGAGGCCGTGAGCGTCACCGTCGAAGGCGACTACCTCTAGCCTGCCGACTCGGCCGGTACCCTCCCGAACCGGTTCCCACACGCAGACAGTGACTGTCGCCACCGCCTGCCTGTGGCGGTCCAGACGAACGACTATCCCCGCACAACGACGTTCGGCCCTCCATACGTGGTACTGGGACGGTGTGTGCGTCGCCGTCAGGGGTCCGGCCGCGGCAGTGCGCGGTGTTCACGGGGCGGGAGCAGGTAGTTCCCCCGACGGCGGACGAAGGTGTACTCGAGGATGCCGTTGTTGACGCGCTGGCGGACCGCTGGAGTGTCCGAGTGGTCCGTCCCGTTCATCGCCTCGCGCGTGGTCACGAAATCGTCGATTCCCGCCTGGAGCGAGAGGAAATGAAGGCCGGCCTCGCCGCCGTCGGTCGAGTCGAAGTCCCGGCGGAGGATGATCGGTGAATCGTCTTCGCGGGCGGCCGCAGTCTTCTGTGAGTGCCCGACGCGACCGTACTCGCGGGCGTGTTCGTCGGCGTTCTCGATACACGCCTCGTCCATGCCGCTCGAATCGCCGAGGTTGTCCCCGACTCCCTCGACGCGGCCCTCCTCGGCGTGGACGGGGCAGAACATCTCCGCCACGCGGTCCTCGCGGTCCTGCTCGCCGTACCAGTCCTCGAGGCGAAGGCGAATCTTCGAGACGTGCTGGGTGGTGCCGTCGGCGAAGGGCCCCTCGGAAATGGTCACGCGGTCCTCGCTGGCCTGATTTTTCTCGAAGCCGGATTTGAATCCCATGTACAGCGGCGCGTCCTCCGGGACCGGTTCGGAGTCGGGGACGCCGTTGACGTCCTGGTTGTCGGCCGGGAGGCCGCTCCCGACGAAGCCAGTTCGGCGGGCCGACCCCGCTTCCGCGAGCGAGGCCGGTTCCAGCACGCCCGCGACGTCCGTCTCCATCGAGACGCCGTTCACCTCCGAGCGGTCGCCCACGAGGCCTTCCTCGGCGGCCAGCAGGGCCGAAGGCAGGTCGCTGGCGAGGTGGACGACCGCGTCCGGGTCGTCCGGCACCGGTTCTTCGAACGGCGAGAGGGCTTCGGGTTCTGGCAGGTCGACGCTCTGGGGGAGGGCAGCGTCGAAGCGCCCGAAGTACGTGGGCGTGTAGCCGACAGTGAACAGCAGGCCTTCGTTGCTCCACGCGTAGGCACGCTCGAGCGACTGGAGGGCAGTCTCGACTCGTTCACGGTCCTCCTCGGAGGGCGTCCCGTCCCCGGCGTAGTCCAGGAACAGGAGGAGGTGATGACGAGGGGCGACGGCGTTGCCGTGGTCGTCGGTCGAGAGGGCGTCGTTCCAGGCGTGTTGGCGCGCGGGCCGTGCCGACGGTGCAGTCGTCGGTGCCGTCGGCGTCCCGTCTTCGCGGTCGAGACAGGCCGAGAGGGCCGCCGATCCGCCGATGGCGACCGCCGCCTTCAGGAATTCGCGTCGCGATCGTTCTGTCGAGCGGGAGACCATGTCTGGAGGGTCGGGACCGCTCGGAAATGGACGTTGTGGTTCCTCACGTCGCAGTGATGTGCGTGACGGTTACCACCGCCGACTCGTCCGGGCGAGGGCCCCGAGGGCTACCAGCATGGCCAGGATGGCGATAGTGACCCCGAAACCCGCGCCAGAGCCGGCGGACCCGTCGGGTCCGGAGCCTCCAGTCCCTGGGCCTGCGGTCGCAGATTCGGCTCCGGAGTCGGTCCCAGCGACCCTCGATTGCTGGTCCGTCGGGGAGGACGTGGGGCTTCCCGTTTCCGCGGGTGTCGGCGATGGCCCGGCAGTACTCGTCACGGTCGGCGTGTTGATCAGCGGGCCGTCGTCGCTCTCGTTTCCTGGTTCGACCGAGAGTGCGGTTCCGACCGTCTGGTTTCCGGCAGTCAGCGGGCGGTCTTCCGGCCCGAACGTCCCGTCGCCGCTGTCACGGTAGGCGGTGAGACGAACACGGAAGGTGCGGTCCTGGTCCGCGAGGAACGACTCGTCGAGGGCGACGGTGACGTTCCTGTGGCTTCCAGCAGCCAGTGAACGGGTCCCGATCGTTCGATTACTGCCCGCCGGGCGAACGACGACGTGGCCGTTGCGCTGCAGGTCGACGCGGCGAACGGTCAGCCTCCCGTCGGCCAGGTTCTGGGCCTCGAACGCACCTGCCAATACCCGCGCGTGCCCCTGTTGGCTCTTGCGGACGGTGATCCGGGTACTCGCTGTTGGGCTTCGACCGGCCATCGACAGGTCGGTCCCGAAGTCGAACTCGCCGTCGCCGTCGATGTCGTCGTGCAGGACGACCCAGACGGTCCGGTTGCCGGCCCACTGCGACCACCGCTCGGAATCTATCTGTACCGGGACGCTCGTCAGGAACGTCAGGTTCGGCGTCCGCGCCACGCTGGCGCTCCCCAGCGGGTCACCGGGTCGGTCGCCGTCGTCGGCCCGCAGGACGACGAACCCGGGTGTCATCGAGGACACCGTCTCGACGACGACAGTGCCGTCGTCGGTGATCTGTGAGTCCGCGGTCACGTGATTGCCGTGAGCCTGCACCGTCGAGACTGCAAGGGGCGTCGCGAGGACGAGCGCACACGCGAGGAGCGTCGCCGTTCGCCCTGATATCTGTCCGGTCATGTCAGACGGTGAAGCTGTCGGCGGTCATCTGCAGGAAGGCGCGCTCGTACCCTTCGTGGCGTGCCAGTTGCGGTGGCGTCGGAACCTCCACGACCACCTCGTCGCCGGATACTGCCTGTTCTGGCACTGTTGCGCCGTAGTGATACCCGAGTTCCGGGTCGAGGGTCGGTTGCAGGTCGTCCGAGAACAGAATCTCGTCCGCACGCGCGTACTGACCGACGACACTCATCGCGGGGAGCACCAACCGGTTGTACGGGGTTCGGGCGGACACCGCGAAGTACGGGTCGCCGTCCGTGAATCGCTCCGCTGCCATGCCGGTCAGTTGCGTCACGACGAGTTTCGCGTCGTCTATCCGGGCGGTCCCGAGCACCGTTCCCGAAAGATTCTCCGGCGTCGCGGCCTGTGGCTGGGGCAACTCGCCCATGTCCATCGGTTTGAGTGCACCACGAGAGCCGGCGGCGTCGAGCGACTCCGATTTCAGCTGTTCTCGGACGGCTTTGGACCACTCGAAGTCGATAGCGGCACTCGCCCCGCTCTCGAATCGACCGGTGAACGAACCGGTCGTCCGCGCGCTCACGCCGCCCGTGCTGATCCGGGCGGTGTAGGTGCCGTCGCCCTCGAGAGCGAAGTTCGCCCCGTAGTGAAAGCCCATTCGCTGGGAGAGCATCGGATAGATGACTTCCTGGGAGACGAGGTCACCGTCGCGCGTGAGTTCGACCGAGAGGTCCGAGTCGGGCAATACGCGGCCACTCTCGGGGTCCCAGACGGCGACCATCAGGTGCACATCGTCGGAGTCCTCGATTGGGACGGCCGAGCGCTCTTCGAGGGTCACGGTCCAGAAGCGGTGGGGGACCGCGAGCAACAGCGCAAAGCGATAGTCCCCGTCGGTGGCCATCCCCGACACCACCATCGTCTCGCGGAAGGACTGAACGTACACCCCGCTCGGACCGTCTGGGGTCGGAGACGGGGTGACCGTCGGCGTCGGGTCGTCAGTGGGGGACCGTGTCGATTCGTCAGTCGGCGTCTCGTCGGGCGACCCCGTCGAGTCCGGCGAGTCGCCGTCGCCAGCGTCGGCGAGACAGCCGGCGAGCGTGACCGCCGTGAGACCGGTCGCGGAGTGGAGGAAGCTCCGTCGGTTCATCGCCAGAGAGTTGGGCCATCTGCCGGTTAATCGTTCTGGTCGGCCGATAGACAGGACGGCCTGTTTCATCGGTCGTGGGTGCACGCGCCACCGCATCGCCGGACTCAGTTCGAACCCACTGTCAGCACGCCTCACTACGCTGTTAAGCTCCCACAGAACGTATTGAGCGTATGGTCTTAGAAAACGTGACCCTGTTCGAAGTTCACCTCGACGATGCACAGTTTACCGCCGATGCGGGTGGGTCGAGCGCTCTCGACGAGGCCACGACTGGCCGGGAGGCATCCGATGCCGGCGAACCCGTCGAAGAGGACGGGTCCGAAACGACCCAAGCATTCGTGGATGACTCGACGGACCGCGACGCAGACGAGTCCCCAGAAGTGGACGCGACGGCACGACGAGTGCGGGGCCGAATCGCCAAACTGGCGATCACCGGCATCACCGTGTCCGTCGTCGCAATCGTCGCCCGTCGCCGCCTCGCGGGACGCGACTCTGAGTCGGTGCCGGTGGAGATGGAGTCCGATCCCGAGACCGGTTCCGACCGCTACGACACGATGGACCACGAGGAAATGGCAGCGAACGACCCAGCGAGCGATGCCACCGACGCCTGAGCGGTTCGACGCGGGACGCTGATTGGAGGTGCCGCGGGACGCTGATTGGAGGTGCCGCGGGACCCTGATTGGAGGTGCCGCGGGACGCTGATTGGAGTCGTCCCAGACACACCGCTGATTTGGAGTCGCACCAAGTCACCCCGGGCATTCGGCACGCGCCAGCCCGGTCTGTCAAATCGGTATTTCACATTCAGGTGTCATTATACCCCTGCCGTCCCTCTGTCGTAATGCGGTCGGCGCGCCCTCCACTTGGCGCTTGCCGTCCGCACTCCGAACGCCCCACCCGCGACCCGACACCGGTTCCGGCAGCGTGGCGCTGCCTGTGCCAGTCCGTCCCGTCGCCCGCGGGACGGACGCCATCTTCGCCCACCGGACCCGTATTGGGGTCCGGTGACCCGTTTCTACGGACAGCCTCCTGTACCAGTCTTCACGATAGTCACGAGACCATTTATTTCGCGACGAGTAGGGCTGCATGCCCTACTTTAGAGGGCTGCTAGTTGAGTTGTTGTTTCTGGTGGAGTTGGTGTGGACGGGAGTCGAGCGAGAGGGACTACAGTCGACAGTGACCGACGAACGCCCTCGGCCCGCTCGCTCTGAGTTGTCTCGACCGCAGGTGACAGCAAGCGATGAAAGCCCTCGGCCCGCACGCGGCCGCTGGCCCGGATATCTTCGGTCGCTCCGCTCCCTCAGATAGTGCCCGGCCAGCGACTGCCCTCCCTGCGGTCGGCGCGACCGCGCCTCGCCCTTTCAGTCCGCCAGGAAACCGCCCCGCACACAGCCACACACCTCCCCAACCGATTCGCTCACTGCGTTCGCTCATCCCTCGCACGACGCCGTCTCGCGACGAGACGCTCGACGGCGCGCGCCAACCTGGATTGTTCAATCCATCGCCTGTACTGAACAGTTCGAGAGCAGCGGCAGGTCCAGGATCGGTTGGCGACCGCGGTCCGCCGCTGTGGAACTCCCGGAGAATCACCACCGACGTTCGCTCTCTGGGGGCGGTTCAGCGCCCGTCGAGTCGCTCGCGCATCACGGACATCCCCGCCTCGGGGTCGACGTCGGCGCCCTGCGCCTCGAGTGCTTCCGCGAGCGCCGGGACGAGCAACGCGACGTTTGCGGGGCGTGCGGAGTGACCCATGCACCCGATTCGGAATATCTCTCCGTCGAGGGCGCCCAGTCCCGAGGCTATCTCCAGGTCGTAGTGCTCCAGGAGATACGAACAGACCGCACCGTCGTCGACTCCGTCGGGCACGCGGACGGCGTTCAGACTCGGGAGCCAGTACTCCTCGGCGGGATTGAGCGCCAGTCCCATCGCTTCGAGCGCGTCCTTGAGCACTGTCGCGACCTCGCGATGACGGTCCCAGCGGGCTTCGATGCCCTCTTCGGCGACGAGTCGGAGCGCTTCGCGCAGGGCGTAGACGTTCGTGATCGGAGCAGTGTGGTGGTACGCCCGTTCGTCGCCCCAGTACCCTTCCAGCAGTGAGAGGTCAAGGTACCACGACCGCGCGGGCGTGTCGCGCGAGAGGACTTTCGCCATCGCGCGGTCGTTCAGCGTGAGCGGACTCGCACCCGGTGGACAGGAGAGACATTTCTGTGGCCCGGAGTAGGCCACGTCGATATTCCACTCGTCGACGCGCAGTTCGACGCCGCCCAGCGAGGTAACGCAGTCGGCGATCACGTACGCGTCGTGGTCGTGCGCGATACGGGTCAGTTCCGCCACGTTCGGTTGTTTGACCCCGGTCGAGGTTTCGGCGTGGACGAATCCGAAGACGTCCGGGTGGTGGTCGTCGAACGCCGCGGCGACGTCGTCGGGCGAGAGCGGTTCGCCCCACGGGGCGTCGACGTGGACCACTTCGCCGCCGGCGCGTTCGGCCATCGATTCCATCCGGCCGCCGAAGTAGCCGTTCGTCGGGACGAGGACAGTGTCACCCGGCTCGACGAGGTTGCCGATGGCTGCCTCCATCGAGGCAGACCCGGTCCCCGAGACCGGAATCGTCCACTGATTGTCCGTCCGGAACGTGTAGCGCAACAGGTCCTGTACCTCGTCCATGATCTCGATGAACGAGGGGTCGAGATGTCCCACCAGCGGCGTACTCATCGCGCGGAGCACGCGCGGGTGCACGTCACTGGGGCCTGGCCCCATCAGCGTCCGGTCCGGCACGACGAGTTCGCCGACGTCGGGTCGATTCATGCGTGAACGCTACACGCGTGGCGGCAAAAAGTCTCGGCCCCCACCGGAAGCGCTTCCAGTGGCCCGAACGGCCGGCTCCGAGTGCATTGCTCCACCCCAGCAGGGGCTTCCGGTCGCGGTGAGCCCACAGCGTTTATCGGGCATTCGCCCACCAGGCCTAGGGGATGGACACCCAACGCTCCGTCGTGCTGGCGGTCATCGTCAGCACGTTCTTCGTCGGTATCGGCGGCGGAGTGGTCTTCCCGATTTTCCCGAATCTCGGCGCAGTGCTCGGTATCTCCCCGTTCCTCGTCGGACTGATCCTCAGTGCCAATCGCTTTACTCGTATCCTGGCGAACGCACCGGCCGGGTCCCTCGTCGACCGCATCGGGACGCGAACGCCGTTCGTCGTCGGCCTGTTCGTCGAGGCGCTGGCGACGCTCGGCTACGCCGTCGCACTCCAGGCCCCGTTTCCCGAGGTCTGGTTTCTCGTCGCGAGAGTGCTCTGGGGGCTCGGGAGTGCCTTCGTCTTCGCCACCGCCTACACCATCGCCGCGGACGTGAGCGAGAGCGGTGATCGCGGGACGAACATGGGCGTTGTCCGCGCCGGCATCACCCTCGGCTTCCCCGCGGGGCTGGTGATGGGCGGGGTCCTCAGCGACGTGTACTCAGTCCTCACTGCGTTCATCGCCGCCGCAGCAGTCGCGTTCCTGGCGAGTCTCCTCGCGTATACCAGCGTTCCCGAGACCCACGTGGAGGGGACGCGAAATGCGGTCAAGCCCTGGGAGATCGATACGGAAATTCCGACGCTGACGGCCGGACTCGTCAACTTCGGGCTCTACTTCGCCTACCTCGGGGCGCTCTTTTCCACGCTCGTCCTCTTCGTCGACGCCGAGGGGCTCACCGTCTGGGGCTACGGGCCACAGGGAATGTCCGGGCTCCTGATGGCAGTGACTGTCCTCGCCGCCGCGGTCTGTACGCTCGTCGGCGGGAAGATCAGCGACGACCTCGGCGCGCGAGTGCCGACCCTGCTCGCCTTTCTGGGCGTCTCCTTCGGCGGATTCCTCATGCTGGCCACTGCGGGCACCCTCGAAACGCTCGTCGCCGCGTGCGTCCTCATCGGCGCCGGCCAGGGCGGAACAAATGGCCCCTTGATCGCGTTGCTCGCCGACCTCACGCCCAACGAACGGACCGGGCGAGCGATGGCGACCAACAACGTCCTCGGTGATCTGGGCGGCGGCCTCGGCCCATTGGTGTCGCTCCCGGTCGTCGACGTGATCGGCTTCTCTCCAGTCTACGCCGCATGTGCCGTGATACCACTGATCGCGGGCGGTTTGCTGGTCGTCGGCGTCTACTCTCAGACCGGTCACCTAAACCCACGGACGGCGGACCACTCGGAGCCATAGGTGACGACTCTGAATACATTCAGTAACACAGTGAGCTTCGAATAGCAGTAAAATTCCTTATACTACTTCGCGAAGGAGAGAGGATCGCTGTAAATCCGTCGAAATAACCCCCATGACGTATGTTTGTGATGGATATAGCCGATCCAGTGCCAGTGTACAACCCTCGAAGCACAGTTGCACAGAAACGCCGATACCAGTATTTTCTGAGCCCAACACTGATTGTTCGGAGTTAGAGTCGTAGGCGTGATTGATGCGATATATTTAACTTCTGTCTATACTGCTCGTTATTTATGTCGATCGATTTTGACGTGCGCTGTAGATCGTGGTGGTTAACCGTGGGCACCCGTGAGGACAGGTGTGACCTCCACAGAATCAGACGGATCAGGTAGTCCGGGGCCGTTGACGACAGCGGCCTATCACGTCACCGTCGACGGTGGCCGTGATTCGTTCTTCGCCCTGAGCATCGAACGCGAGGACAGTGAGAGTGCCTACCTCATGTCCGATACCGTCGTTTCGCTCCGTGCGATGCGGTAACCGCGTCCCCACTCGCCGCGCGTTCGGCCCCCAGCACCCTTCCTCGAGCGGGATGAGACACGTGCCCTCGAAGACTGGCACTGACTGAGCCTGTCCACTGGTGGCCTGGGTCAGTACCGGGAGAAGTTGTCATCGGGGAACACCTCGCCGTGGGAGATGTCGACGACTTCGAGCGTCTCCAGGCGTGCGAGCCGTTCAGCGGCGTTGTCCTCGTCGAGGCCGAGTTCGACCGCCCGTTCGAGAACCCGGTCACGTGTGGGGACCGACTCGATCAGGCCGTCCCTATCGATGACCATCTCCTCGGCAATGATCGCTTTGAGCAGCGCACCTCGTTCCCGGCGCGAGGGCGTCTCTCGCCTGCCGGTCCACTCGACGCTCAGCGAGCCGTCGTCGTTGACGTGCGAGACCACGAACCCAGCGGGGAGCGCGTCCGTCAACGCCGCGACGAGTGCCGCACGGTCGAGTCTCGCGGTGAACCGGTAGCGATGGCCGTCCTTCGACCGACCTGCCGGCTGGATGCTCACTCGGTCTTTCGTGACGGCCTCCGAGACTGCGTCGGCCAATCGTTCACTGACCTCCGTGCCGACGTCGTCTCGCTGTTCGGCCAGGTCCGCCGCGTCGGCGGCGAGACGGTCGTACTCCGCCATGCGTTCGTGAAGCGGCTCCTCGCTCATATCACGTTACTCGTTCCCAGCCGATTACGTGTTCCGGCCGTTCGAATCGTGACACTCGATAGGGGTTCCTGAAAACCGCTATCTCGCCTGGCGAGCGCTATCAGAACTGGTCCCACCATGCAAGCCGCTTATTAGGCTTTGTCGCGAACGGAGAAACCGTATCGTATGAAGACGAGTGGGGCGTCGGGGTCGAACGGAGTGTTGTACGTCGACGACGAACCGGATATGGCAGCGACGGTCGCTGCCATCCTCGAACGAGAGGCGGACGCGCTCACTGTCGAGACTGCGCCGAGTCCGGGCGAAGGGCTGGAACGACTCGAATCGGGCACGTTCGACTGTCTCGTCAGCGACTTCGAGATGCCCGAAATGGACGGTATCGAGTTCCTCGGGACCGTCCGGGAGACGTATCCGGACCTCCCGTTCATTCTCTTCACCGGCAAAGGCAGCGAGGAAGTCGCCAGCGACGCGTTCGCCGCCGGAGCGACGGACTACATCCAGAAGGGACCCTCGAGCGAGCAGTACGAACGCCTGGCCAGGCGGGTCGAAAACGCTGTCGCACAGTATCGGTCTGAACGGCGGGCGGTCGAAACCGAACGGCGGATCCAGGAACTGACAGAAGCCACGAACGACTTTCTCTGGATGTTCGACGGCGACTGGGAGGAGGTGATCTACGTCAACTCGGCCTACGAGGACATCTGGGGGCGACCCACGACTGCGATCAGGTCGGACCCCAGGGACCTCCTGAAAGGGGTCCACCCCGACCACCGGTCTGGCGTCGAGGACGCCATGAACGCCCTCTCTGCGGGCGAATCGTTCGACCTCGACTGTCGGGTCAACCCCGACGAGGGGTACGACCGATGGGTGTGGCTCCAGGGAGAACCGATCCACGACGAGTCCGGGGCTGTCGTCCGCGTCACTGGCTTCGCCCGTGACATCACCGACCGCAAAGAACGCGAACAGGAACTCCAGCAAAACCGCAACCTGGTGACGGCCCTCTCGACCGCGCTCCCGGATTACATCTTCATCTACGACGCCGATGGAACGTATCTGGACGTGATCACCGGCTGGGCCGGTGGGCCGGTAAAGCACACGCCCGAGGAACTCATCGGCCAATCCGTCCGGGACATCGTCGCCGCGGACTCCGCCGACCTCATCATGTCGGCAATTACCGAGGCACTCGAAACAAACAGTATCCAGACCATCGAGTACTCCGTCGCGACGGTTGCCGGCCCGTACTGGTACGAGGCCCACGTCGCACCGATCCCCGACGGATACGAGGGGACTGACGCCGTCTTCCTGACAGCGCGCGACGTCACCGAGCGCAAACAGGACGAACGCCAACTCCAGCGGCAGAACGAACGCCTCGAAGCGTTCGCCACCGTCGTCTCCCACGACCTTCGCAATCCGTTGAACGTCGCCCAGGGCCGCCTGCGGTTGGCCCAGGACGACGTCGACAACGAGCACCTGGACGCCGCCGATGACGCACTCGACCGAATTCAGGGTCTGATCGACGACCTGCTCACGCTCGCCAGGCAGGGCGACACGGTGAGCGAGACCCAAGCCGTCAGTCTCGCGACCATCGTCGAGAGCTGTTGGCGGAACGTCGAGACCGGGTCGGCGACACTCCGCACCGACTCCGAGCAGACGGTTCGGGCTGATCCCGGCCGGTTGAAGCAACTACTGGAGAACCTCTTCCGGAACGCCGTGGAACACGGCGGCGACGCCGTTACTGTCACGGTGGGTGACCTGGAAGACGGATTCTACGTCACTGACGACGGCCCGGGAATTCCCGAATCGAGGCGGGAGGACGTGTTCGAGAGCGGGTTCACCACGACCGACACCGGCACCGGATTCGGCCTCGCGATCATCCAGGAGATAGTCGAGGCCCACGACTGGGCAATCGCCATCACCGACGGCGTCGCGGCCGGCGACGTCGAGTCTCCGGGGGTCGAACGCGCGTCGGCTGACGGTGCACGGTTCGAGATTACTGACGTAGAGTCAGTGTAGCCGGTCGACAGCGGTGCCCCAGAGCGCCACGGCGAACGTGAGGGACTCGCTGTACCCGGGATCCGCGCAGATGCGCGTCGCTACGGAGTGGGTGCTTCGTGAGGATGGGTTGGCCAGGAGTTGAACCTGGGGCCTGCTCCGTGTGAAGGAGCCGTCATAACCGGACTAGACCACCAACCCGGACACTCGTCGCTAATCCACCGGAGCCCTTAAGAATTGCTTTCCGTCGAGACGCCGACGTCGACTCGAGTTAGGTCCCGCGGCGCTGTCCGATGGTCTCGCGCACCGCACCGACGACCTGGCGTGCCTCGGACTGGACTTTCGTCCGGGTCGACCCGATAGTCGCTCGAACGTCGTCGAGTCGTCCTGCCTCGGACTCCGGCTCGTCCCCGGTCACCGACTCCACCTTCGACGTGAGCGGTTCTACCTCGACGAGCACGCCCCGTTTGACGGTCGTTCCCGCGCGTTTCAGGTAGTACAGGGTATCTTCGAAGTGGCGATTCATATCTGTCCTTATGGATGGGACAAATATATGTTTTGTCCCGGCCACCGGAACGTTTATGATTGTTTAGGCCAACCTAAAACACGTCGGCGTGCGGTCCTCGTACCGGCCCGCGCCGTCTGTCTGTCCCAACATACTGTCCGCACACGTCGGTGGGCATCGTCGTGTGCGACCGACTTTCCCGACTCAGGAGCGAGCGCAGCCATCACACACTTACTGTCGTAGTCGCTACACCGGTGTATGTTCGAACAGATCCCCGTGCCGACGCCCTTCCAGGTTGGCCCGGTCAACGCGTACCTCGCCGAGCGGACGCTCGTCGACCCCGGCCCTGACAGCGAGGAGGCCTGGGACTCCCTCACCGACGCACTGGCCGACAACGGCCTCGAACCCGCGGACATCGAGCACCTGCTCATCACGCATCCCCATCCCGACCACTTCGGCCTCGCCAGTCGCTTCCAGGACCACGGCGCGACGGTCGTCGCCCACCCGGACGCGGCGACGATCATGGCCGACTTCCCCGGCCGTCTCGACGCCGAACAGGCGTACTTCCAGGACTTCTTCGAGCGCTGTGGCATGGCGCCTTCGACGGCCAACACCGTGACCGACCTCCCCGAAGCGTTCATCCACTACGCGCCGAGCGTCAGCGTCGACGAGAAAGTGCGGGCTGGCGACAGCATCGCCATCAACGGCACCGACTTTCGCGTCGACGACCTCGTCGGCCACGCCACGGGGGAGATTCTCTTCGCCTTCGACGGCCCAGCAGGCCGCGAAGCCATCGTCGGTGACAACGTCCTCGGCGAAATCACGCCGAATCCGTTCCTCCAGATCCCGACCGAACCCGAGAGCGAGCGCCCGCGCGTGCTCCCGAAATACAACGACTCGCTGGCCAGATTGCGCGAAGAGGGCTACGACCGCTTCCACCCCGGTCATCGCGGCCGTATCGACAGTCCAGCAGCCCGCATCGACGCGATACTCGCCGAACACGACGAACGCACCGAGAACGTCGCCGACATGCTCGACGAACCGACGACGCCGGTCGAGGTCATGACCGAACTGTTCGGTGACCTCCCCGTCACAGAGCAGTTCCCCGGGATGAGCGAAGCCGTGGGTCACCTCGACGTGCTCGAACGCGACGGGCGGGTGACGATCCGAGACATCGACGGCGAACTCCACTACGAGCGAGCCGAGTGACGGCGGTCGCGAGCGAGCGGACGCGACCGTCCGGCAGTCAGTAGCTCGGTTCCTCTTCGCGAACGCCCTCTCGTTTGTTCACGACACGTGCCAGCGTGAACAGCAGGTCCGAGAGCCGATTCAGGTAGACGATGGCCCGCTCGTTGACGCCTGCCTCGGCTTCGGCGAACGCCACAGCACGGCGTTCGGCCCGCCGGCAGACCGCTCGCGCGCGGTGGAGTCTCGACCCGGGTTCGGAGCCGCCCGGCAGGATGAAGTTCTCCAGCGGGTCGAGTTCCTCGTCGAAGGCGTCGATGCTGTCTTCCAGGTGGTCGACGTGGTCGTCACGGATCCGGGGGTCGTCCTCGTCCGGGTCCGGATTGGCGAAGTCCGCCTGGGCGACGTGGAGGTGGTTTTGCACCTCGCGCAGCAGGTCGTCGACGTCGTCGTAGGCGGTCGGTCTGACGACGCCGATCAGGGCGTTCACCTCGTCGACGGTCCCGTAGGCCTCGATTCGTGGGCTGGTCTTCGACACGCGGGACATGTCCCGGAGGTCGGTCAGTCCCTCGTCGCCGCGGCCCGTGTAAATCTTCATACCGGTTGCTGGGGGTGCCAGCGACTTAAACACGGAGCCGAACCCGTCGGTCGGAATCAGCACGTTAAATTACCGTCGTGTCGAAGCGCCTCTCATGAGCGAAGTCATGGACCACGAGTGTCCGTCCTGCGGAACCGAACGGGAGTTCTACCAGGCGGCGAGTATGAACGTTCACATCGGCACGAAAGTCAAGTGGCACTGCCCCGAGTGCGACTACGGGTTCGTCCGCATCGACGGGACCGTCGATACGAGCGGCGCCTCGGCCTGAGCGCACCCCCCGTCCGCTGTCCGTTCTCCCGACCGAAGAAGCGACGACGTGAGCCTGTGAGCGGCAGGTGTCTCACTCGTCGGCCGGCGTCAGCGAGAGAACCACGCGCGTGCCGCCCATCTCGCTCTCCTCGAACTGGAGGTGCCCGCCACAGGAGTCACACACCCATCGAACGATCCAGAGGCCGAGGCCGCTCCCGTGTTCCAGTTGCGTGATTTCGGCGGATTCGTCGACGATCGCTCGCTCGAAATCAGGAATCCCCGGCCCGTCGTCCGCAACGCTGAGTTCGACGCGGTCGTCCCCCTCGTCGGTACACACGCGGACGTGCACCTGTTTCCCGCCGTATTCGACGCTGTTTTCCAGCAGTTCCGTCAGCGCGAGTTCGATGCGTCCGTCGCCGACGACGCGAACGTCGTCGACGTCGACGTCGAACGTCGCCTCGGCGAACTCCGAACGATACTCGCCGATAACGTCGTCGACCAGCGGCCGTATCTCCACGCTGTAATCGCGGAGTGACCCCTCTCGCATCGTTCGGTCGAGCGAGCGTGCGCGGTTACTGAGTGACGCGACCTCTTCGGCTGTTTCGATGAGTGTCTCAGACCACTCGCTGACAGTCTCGTCTTCGACGCGCTGATCGATCATCTCGGCGTACCCCAACACGACGTTGAGGTCGTTGCGGAGATTGTGCCGGAGGACGCGATTGAGTACCTGGAGGCGACGTTCGCGCTCTTTCTGCTCGCTGATGTCGGTGTAGATGCCGAAGCTATTGATCCCGTCGACGCCGGTCTCGTAGGGGACGCCACGAAAGAGGAAGTCCCGGTAGCCGTCGGCGGTCTTCCGGCGGACCTCGCGCTGGACCGTCTCGCCGTCGGCCGCTGCTTCGTCCAGTTTCCGGCCTTCCGATTGCTTGGACTCCGGGAGGACGTAGTCGTTGAGCGAGTCGCCGGTGATCGTGTCAGTGTCGTAGCCGAAGACCGATTCGAACGCGTCGTTTGCGGTCGTCACGATCGGTTCACCAGCCTCGTTGAGCGACGCCTCGACGACGGCGTCCGGAAGGTTGTCGAAGAGATAGGTAAAGCGGTCTCGCTCGGACTCGAGTTGCTCACGTGTTTCGACCAGTTCGCTCCGGTCGCGGACGACGCCGACCGTGCCGGAGAGCGGTTCGGCCGCCGGGAGCGGCGACACTTCAACCTCGCCCGGCAATTGCTCGCCGTCGCTCCGTTCGAAGTTCGTCTCGACAGTCCGACTCTCGTAGCCGCCCTCGCGCACGTCTTCGGCGGCCGCGGTGAGTGCTCCCGACGCGCCGAGGACGGAGTCGACCGTGCGTCCGATCAACTCCTCGCGCTCGAGTCCGAGCCACTCGGCCAGCGGTTCCGTGACCAGCGAAAACCGGCCGCTCTCGTCGGTCACGTACACCATGTCCTGGACGTTTTCGAGGACGGTCCGGTATTCGACGAGTTCCTCCTCGTAGTCGACCCGGTCGAGCGCGACCGCCGCGTTCGAGGCGAGAATTTCGGCCATCGAGCGTGCCTGGTCGTCGAAGGCGCCTTCCTCGGTCGCGCCGATACTGAGCGTCCCCCGATCGCCGATGGGCACGTACAGCGCCTCGACGACCGGGCCCGGCATCTCGGCCGCATCGATGGGCAGATCCGCCGGTGCGTGCAGGGTGGCGCCGGATTCGAGGGCGCGCCCCGGGCCGCCCTCACCGATCTCGTAGACCGGCCGATTCGCGAGCGCGTTCGGTTCGGTTCCCGACTTCGTGACTGGTTCGAGCGTGCCCTCGTCACCATCCGTCAGTCGAACGAGGTTGAAGTCGTAGCCGAGGGTCTCGGCGACGGAGTTCACGACGACGTTCGCGACTGACTCGCGACTGTGAGCCTCCAGGAGACCACGCGAGGAGTCGAGCAGGTCGGCGAAGCGCTCGCGCGCTCGCCGGAGTTTCCGCTCGCGCTCTTTCCGGTCGGTGATGTCGCGGATCACGCCCGCAGTTCCGGCGAACTCGCCGTCTTCGTCCGTCAGCATCGTCATGTGGTCCTCGGCCTCGATCGGACCGTCCGTCTTGGGCTGTAAGGCCAGTTCGAATGTCGTCTCGACGGCGTTCCCGTGGATCAGGTCCCGGAGTTTGTTCTCCGCCCGCTGGACGGTCTGTTCGTCCTTGACGATGGACGTGTGTCGGCCCAGGAGATTCGCCCGCTCGAAGCCGGTCAGTTCCACTAATGCGTCGTTGACGACTTCGAACTGCCCCTCGTCGTCGAGCGCGTAGACCCCGTCGTCGACCGCCTCGATGATCGCCTCGTAGCGTTCGAGTTCCTCGCGTCGCTCGCGCTTGTCGGAGACGTCCCGAAGCACCCCGGCGATGCCGACGACTTCGCCGGCGTCACGCACCACGGTCAGGTGGTCCTCGACCGTGAAGGGGTCCCCCGACTTCGGCTCCAGCGTACTCGAAATAACCGCCGAGTCCGTCTCCCCGTCGATGACGCGACGGACTTCCGGGGGCGCCCCGTCCTCGAAGGTCTCGGTCGAAATCTTGGAGATGTGTGCTCCGAGCAGTTCGCTCACGCTGTATCCGGTCATCTCCGCCAACGACTCGTTGACGTCCAGAAATCGGCCGTCCATGTCGATGATGTAGACCCCATCTTTGACGGCCGCCAGCCCCGTGGCGGCGGGAGTCAGGTCCGGATGGGTCTCCGGCCGAGGGTCCGTGCCAGAGCCATCGGTCGCTGTCGGGTGGTCCGCCGTCCCCAGGCCTCGCTTCGTCTGGGTGTCATCCTCGGTCAGGTGCACCCGGACGCGGTCGGCGAGTGAGTCCGTGGCCGACGAGTGGGCGTAGTATTCAGATATCCCCTGTCTCGTCGCTGCCGCCGCGAGTTCCCCGTTTGGGATCGGCGAGGCCAGGATCACGGGAACGGACGGATCGGCTGTCCGAAGGGCCGAAATCGTCGCGAGTGGGTCGACCGACTCACCGTCGTCGTCACACGTCGCCCGTTCGGCGACGACGACGCACCCGACAGTCTCAGTATCGAGGACCGAGCGGACGTCGCTCGTCGGCGCTCGCTGGTCGACCTGGTATCCCGCTGTTCTGAGGTCGTCGATCCAGTCCACGTCCGCCGACTGACCGACCACGAGAACCCTCGCTCCCATTCGTTATCTCCTGAGACGAAATGGGATCATATAGCGACTTCCCCCCGATTATCGAAACTGAAGTGGACCGGATCCGATCAGTACCCGGGACGCTTCCTCGGCCTTCATCGAACGGTCGCGAGGGGACGCAGGGGTCCGTTACGAGTCGTCGAGGGCGTGCCAGGAGAGGCGCGGATTCCGTGCGGCACCGACCTGGTCGATGCGTCGCGCGGCGGTCCGCTCCGGCGCGGCCTCCAGCGTCGCGTCGTCCTCGGCCGCGACCGCATTGAACGCGGCCGCCAGGTCGTCGAGCGTGCCGCGTGGCTCGGCCTCCGTCGGCTCGGTCATCAGCGCCTCGTCGACGATTTCGGGCCACTTCGTCGTCGGCGGGTGGACGCCGTAGTCGAGCATCCGTTTGGCGGCGTCGGCGGCGTCCTGCTCGCCGGCGCTCGCGACGAACTCGTGATGGAAGGGGCCGTAGGGCACCTCGTAGTCGATCTGGTTCGCGAGATAGTTGGCGTTGAGCACCGCCTTCGCGCTCGCGTCCGCCAGGCCCGCGTCGCCCAGGCGGGCGATGTACGCGTACGCCCGGACGGACACGAGCCAGTTGCCGGCAAAGCCGTGGACCTTGCCGATCGACTGCTCGGGTTCGTAGCGTTCGTAGCCGCTGGCGTCCGATTGGGCTCGCGGGTCGCCGCGCTCCCCGCTCGAGCCGGTCGCGGAACTTCGTTCCGCGCGTTCCCGCACGTGTGGCGTCGGCAGAAACGGCGCAAGTTCCTCGACGACGCCGACGGGGCCCGCACCCGGACCGCCTCCGCCGTGGGGGGTCGCGAACGTCTTGTGGACGTTGTAGTGCATCACGTCGAAGCCCATGTCGCCCGGTCGAGCGCGGCCCAGCAGGGCGTTCAGGTTCGCACCGTCGTAGTAGAGCAAGCCACCCGCGTCGTGAACCAGATCCGCGATGGCCTCGATGTCTCGCTCGAACAGGCCGAGCGTGTTCGGGTTCGTGAGCATCAGCGCGGCGGTGTCGTCGCCGACGGCCGCTTCGAGGGCCTCGAGGTCGACTCGACCGTCCTCGGCGCTCGGAAGTTCCACCACGTCGAACCCCGCCATCGCCGCCGTCGCGAAGTTCGTGCCGTGGGCGCTGTCGGGGATGATGACCTCCGACCGGTCCTCGCCGTTGGCCTCGTGATAGGCGCTCGCGATGCGGATACCGGTGAACTCGCCGGCCGCACCCGCCGGTGGCTGGAGCGTCACCGCGTCCATGCCGCCGATGCGGCCCAGGTAGTCCTGCAAGTCGGCCTGGAGTTCGAGCGTGCCCTGGACGCTCCTAGTCGACCGGTCGGGGTGGACTGCGGCGTCCGGACTGGCGGCGACTGCCTCCGTGAACTTCGGATTGTACTTCATCGTACAGGACCCCAGCGGGAAGGGGCCGCTGTCGACGCCGTAGTTCATCCCCGAGAGTCGAGTGTAGTGGCGTGCCAGGTCTGGTTCGGCCAGTCCGGGCAGTTCCACCGAGTCACGGGTCAGATCGTCGGGCAGCGGGGAATCGTCGCCGATTTCGACCGTCGTCGAGTCTTTCTCCGAGAGGAGCGGTTCGTACTGCCCGTTGTCGGTCCAGCGGGCCTGGTCGTAGAGCGTGCCGGCCGCGGGGACGTCGGACTCGTCGGCGTGGGCGTCTCCGCCCGCGTCGGCGTCTCCGCCGGTGACGTCGCCATCGTCACTCATTTCAGGCCACCTCCGCCAACGCGTCGACGAAGCGGTCGATCGCTGGTTCGGTGGCATCCGTGACGCAGACCTGGATCCGGTGGTCGTCGACGACGTGGACGGCGAAGCCCGCCGATTCCAGATCCGCGGCGACCGCCGCGGCTGGCTGGTCGGTGTGGGCCTGGAACTCCCGGAAGTGGTGGCGGTCGTTGACGGGCGCTCGGACCCCAGACACGTCGTCGAGGCGCTCTGCGAGGTCCTCCGCCAGTCGGACGCAATCTTCGGCCAGGTCCACGAGCCCATCCGGACCCAGCGTCGCTACGTGAATCGCCGCCCGGAGCGCGACCCACGCCTGGTTCGTGCAGATGTTGCTCGTCGCCCGTTCCTTCCGGATGTGCTGCTCGCGCGTCTGGAGCGTCAGCGTGAACGCCCGTCGGTCGCTGGCGTCTTCGCTGACGCCCACGAGTCGGCCGGGAACCTGCCGGAGGTACTCCTCGCGGGTGGCGAACAGGCCCATGCCCATGCCGTAGGCGCTGCCGAGGCCGAGCGAACTTGCCTCGCCCACGACGACGTCGGCGCCCACGTCCGCCGGTCGTTCGAGCAGGGCGAGCGCGACCGGGTCGGACCCGAGCACGAACAGGGCGTCGTGGTCCTCGGCGAGGGGACCGACGGCGTCGAGTGCGGGTTCGACCGCCCCACAGACCGTCGGATTCTCCGCGTAGACCATCGCCGTGTCGTCGTCGATAGCTGCCCGGAGCCCCTCGGTATCGATGGTCCCCTCGGTCGTCGGATAGGTGGCGACCGACAGGCCGGGGCCGGCGGCGTACTGTTCGAGGACCGCGCGTTTCCCCTCGCGTAGCTGATCCGGCACGAGGATGCGGTCGCCCGAGACCGACCGGACGCGCTGGGAGAGCGTCGCGGCCTCGCCGAGCGCGGATGCGGCGTCGTACATCGAACAGTTCGCGACGTCGAGGCCGGTCAACTCGACGAGCATCGACTGGTACTCGAACAGCGCCTGGAGAAAGCCCTGTGCGATTTCGGGCTGGTACTGGGTGTAGGAGGTGAGAAACTCCTGGCGGCTGGCCAGGTCGTCGACCAGCGCCGGGACGTAGTGTTCGTAGTGGCCGCGACCGAGAAACTCGGTCAGGTCGTCGTTTCGCCCCAGCGTGCGCTCGACCTCGCGTCGAACTGCGCGCTCGCTGCGGGCCTCGATGCCGAACTCGCCGTCGAATCGGACTGACTCGGGGATGTCGAACAGGGCCTCCTCGCTGTCGACGCCCACCGCGTCGAGCATCGCCTCGGTGTCAGCCGCGGTGTGTGGCGCATACGGACTCCCGCGCGTCTGCCGTGTCATAGTGGTCCCTCACGTGTCATACTGAACCTCCGTCGGGGAGTGATACCGATCCTACCGAGCGCTCGCACATGAGCCTCCCGTTTCAGACTACCAGCTTCGGGGTGATGGTGTCCGTGGTGGATTCGCCGGTCGCGACTGCCCTGGACCGACCAGGGTCCTCACTGCTCGGGAACATCGCTCCGCCTATATATACTGCCGAGTCTGAGTCCCGGTATGGAAGTCGCCGTGAGCGACGATCCGATGATCGACGCGATGGACCTGCAAGCGCGCCTGGGTGACACTGTCTCCGTCACGGCCGCCGACACCAGCACCGAGACGGCGACCATCGAGGCCGCGTCGGACGCCCACGCGCTGGTCGTGGACGTCTCGACGCCCGTCACTGCCGAGGTCCTGGCTGCGTGTGAGAACCTCGAAATCGTCGCCCGCGCTGGAGTCGGCATCGACAACGTCGACGTGCAGGCCGCGGCCGAGCACGACGTCGTCGTCTCGAACGTGCCCGACTACTGTACCGACGAGGTCGCGACGCACACCGTGTCCCTGCTGTTGGCCTGTCTGCGGAAGCTGCGTTCCTACGACGACGAGGTCAAGCGCGGCGGCTGGGACTGGCGCGCTGGCGGCGAAACCCACCGACTCTCGGAGCTCACGCTGGGATTCGTCTCCTACGGTCCGATCGCGCGGCGCGTTCGCGCCCTGACTGCGGGATTCGACGTCGAGTACGTCGGCTACGACCCGTACGTCGACGCCGCTGACATGGCCGATGCGGGCGTCGAACAGGTCGGCTTCGAGGAGTTGCTGGACCGCGCGGAGCTCGTTTCGGTGAACGCGCCGCTCACGGACGAAACCCGAAACATGTTCGACGCGGACGCACTGGACCGCCTGGCAGACCACGCCATCGTCGTCAACACCGGGCGTGGGGGCGTCATCGACGAGGCCGCGCTCGCTCGGGCGCTCGACCGTGGCGCCATCGCCGGCGCGGGCCTCGACGTGTTCAGCCAGGAACCGCCAGCCGAGAATCCGCTCTTCGAGCGCGAGAACGCCATCCTCACGCCACACGCCGCGTGGTACTCCGAGGAAGCGCGCGCTGACCTGCACGAAACGGTCGCAGCGAACGTTCGGGCCGCCTTCGACGGCGAGACGCCGCCCGACCGGATCGACCCAGCACTCGACTGGGTCTGAGCCCGGTCAGGTCCAGGGCAGCAATACCTGCTCAGGGGCAGTGCAGAGCCATCAGCACCACGCCGTGAACAGAGGGCCCGCCAGCCACCGCCCCACACCGGCGTTACCCACCGACTTCGATGTGGGTGCCAGGCTTCTCGCCGTCGTCGACGATTGGGAGCGTGACTGTCAACACCCCCTCGTCGAATGAGGCCTCGATGGCCTCCGCGTCGATACGTCGCGGGACTGAGAGGTGGCGGTTGAGCACGCGCGTCTGTCCGTCCTCGTTGCGATGCTCGGCCGTCACGTGCAGTCGGCCGTCGTGCCAGTGGAGGTCGACGTCCGCCCGGTCGTAGCCGGGCAGGTCGACGATGACCTCGTACGCGCCGTCGTCTTTGAACAGTTCGACCTCGTGGTCGGGGCGATGTGTCATGAGTGGCCTCCACTAGCACCGAGGCTCCCGACGCATTTGAATCGGGCCGCGCGTTCTCACTCCCCTGGAAGTGCCACGTCGCTCCCCGCCCGTGTCACACGATGGCAGACCTGTCAACCGGTTCGAAACAGTTTTGACTGACCAGTCAGTTAACTCCAGTAATGACCGGAGAGACCGAGAGCGCTGCGGCCGGCGTCTCGGACACCCCCGAGGCGATCGTGGAAGCCACCTACCGTGCGCTCTGTCGACACGGCTATGCGGATCTGACGATGCAGGACATCGCCGACGAATCGGACAAGAGCAAGGCGTCCCTCCACTACCACTTCGACACCAAAGAGGACCTCTTGCTGGCATTCCTCGACCACCTCTACGACTCGTTTACCGAGGAATTCGAGACCACCGAGGGCGACAACGCCGTCGACCGCCTCGTCACCTTCGTCGACGAGATTCTCTGTCAGTCTGACCAGGACGAAACAGACGGCGCGGGCGCCGCTGAATCGGCGGACGACGAGGTGACCTTCGAGGACTTCCAGACTGCACTCCTGGAGATCAAGGCACAGGGACCCTACGTGCAGGCCTACCGCGAGCAACTCGCCCGCGTCGACGCGTTCGTCCGCGAGCGCGTCCGCGAAATCATCGTCGATGGGATCGAAGACGGCGACATCCGGGCCGACGTCGACCCCGACGACACCGCCGACTTCGTCGCGACGCTCGTCGACGGCGTGAACACCCGCCGCGTCGCCATCGGCGACTCCGAGGGCAGCACGCGGAACGTCTTCGTCGAGTACGTCCGCGAGAACCTCGTCGCAGAGGACGCGACTATCGTCGTGTCGGCGGACGAACTCGGCGCCGTCCCGGAGGCCGAGGACTGATGGCGGACTCGCGACGCGACCGCCTCGTCGCGGGCGTCCGCCGACGGGTCAACGTGATATTCAAGAGCCGCGATGAGTTCGATCTGACCTCCGGCGGCATCGCCAAGCCGCTGTTCTATCTCTCGATTCCCATCGTCGTCACGAACCTCCTCCAGACGATGTACAACCTGGTCGACACCATCTGGCTCGGCCGCTACAGCACGGAAGCACTCGCGGCCATCAGTTTCGCGTTTCCCGTCATCTTCTTCCTCATCTCGCTGGGCCTGGGCATCTCCATCGCGGGGTCGATTCTCGTCGCCCAGAACATCGGCGCCGAGGAGGAACGGCAGGCCGAGTTCGCCGCCGCGCAGACGGTGACCTTCGCCATCATCGCCTCCGTCGTGCTGGGCGGTATCGGCTACTTCATCGTCGGTGACCTCCTCCGGTTCCTGGGCGCCTCCGAGGCCGTGCTCCCGGGAGCCACCGCCTACCTGGAGATCATCTCGCTCGGGATGGTGTTCATGTTCGCCTTCTTCGTGTTCATGTCGCTCATGCGCGGCTACGGCGACACCATCACCCCGATGCTCGTCATGTTCGTCACCGTCGTCGTCAACATGGTCCTGGACCCCTTCTTCATCTTCGGCTGGTGGGTCTTCCCCGAACTCGGCGTCGAGGGCGCGGCCTACGCGACGATTCTCTCGCGAGCGCTCGCGACGGTCATCGGCCTGGGCATCATGTTCCAGGGCACCCGCGGCGTGAAGATCCGACTCTCGGACATGGCGCCGGACCTCCAGTACCTGCGGAAACTCCTCCGCGTCGGCATCCCGGCGTCCATCGAGGGGACCGGCAACGCCATCGCCGTCAACCTGATGCTCATCATCGTCAGCGCCTTCCCCACCGTCGTCGTCGCCGCCTACGGCGTCGGCGTCCGGATGTTCTCGGTCATCTTCCTCCCGGCTATCGCCGTCGGGCGCGGCGTCGAGACGATGTCCGGCCAGAACATCGGCGCGAAAGAGCAGGACCGGGCGGCCTCGGCCTCGCACTTCGCGGCGAAGGCCATGTTCGGCGTCCTCGCCGCCGTGGGCGTGCTCACCTGGCTCGGCGCCGGGAACATCGTCGCCGTCTTCTCGGACGACCCCGAGGTGGTCGAGGTCGGTCGGCTGTTCCTGCGCTACGTGGCGCCCACTTTCGGCTTCACCGGCATCTTCCACGCCTACAAGGGCGGGTTCCGCGGTGCCGGCAAGACGATGACCGCGGCGATCATCTCCATCGGGATGCTCGGCGCCATTCGCCTGCCGGTGGCCCTCGTCGCCTCGCAATCGCTGGCCTACCAGGGCTCCTGGCTCGCGACCCTGGTCGGCGCGATTCCGTTCGCACCCCTCGCGACGCTCGTCGGTGGGGCCATCGCAGCCGTCGCGTCCTTCGACATGGGGTACGAGGGTATCTGGCTGGCCTTCGCCGTCTCGAACATCTCCGGCGCGGCCATCGCCTTCGGCTGGTACCTCCGGGGCACGTGGCGCGACGCCGACCTCACGGAGACCGCTCCCGGTGTCGGTCCGGCACCGGAGGCCGACGCCGACGCTGATCCAGAGCGTGAGCCCACGAGTACCGACTGAACAGGGCTCAGCCCGCTCCAGCCCTTATATACCGCGAGAGCTTAAAAGGGATCGCGCCCTACGCCCCTGTCGAGACGACTCCATGACGGCGCGTGACCCCTCGTTCAAGATTCCAGGGCGGCCGGAACGCTCGTTCCCGCGAAGCGGCGGCCTCGAATACGAGGGCACGACAGTCTTCGAACTACGTCCCGAAATTGGCCACGAAAACGGCCAGCTAGAACGACTCGTGGAACGGGTCCTCGACGATGGCCCGTATCGCTCTGGGGATTTCATGGAACTTCCCATGTTACTCTACCTCGTCCGCGACGAGGAGACCACCGACGTGTTCAGGGTGACCGTCCGGAAGGGGGCCGTCCAGTTGCACGTCCTCCCGGAGACGGAATCCGAGGGGCTCAGACGCTTCTACGACCGGCTCTGCGAGTCCACCGACTGTGAGTGGACGGTCACCTGTCGCACTGACTTCGCGTGATCGACCCTCCCGAAAACGTAGGTCTCCGGTCGCGTCTCCGGCGTCGACCGGTCAGGGTGTCGCTTCCATCGCCCTCACTTCCGCCAGGAGGTCGTCGTACTGCGCGGCTGCCTGCTCGTCCTCGTAGTCAGTGTGGTACTCCTTGGCGACTCCTCGCTTCGCGAGATTGACGTGCCGGTCGGGAGTGACGTCGTGTCGCTCGAGGCTTTTCCGAGCGCACTCCAGCGGGCAGCCATCGATGACGAGCATCGGCCGCCCGGACGTGGCGGTTTCGACCAGCGGGCCCACCTCGCCGCCGACCCCGGCGATACAGGACATCTCCGCCCGGCGCTCGCGGTCGAGTCGGACTGCGAGGTCGTTGGCCATCTGTGCGGCGCTCGAACACCCGGAACAGGCGTAGACCAGCGGCAGGTCGTCGTACTCGTCGTTCATGACGCTCGGCTAGTCCGCGCTCGGGCGAAAGCGTTCTCCCGAACGGCTTCGCGTCACCGGTCGCGCCGTCGGGGGATCCCTCCAGCGCGTTTTGGCCATCCGCGCTCTCGAGGGCTCAGTACTCGGGGCGCTCCTCGTACTCGATGGGGTCGGGCACGCCGAGATTCTGGAACGCCTGGAGCCGAAAGGCACAGGCGTCGCAGGTGCCACAGGCTGGCGCCTCCGCGCGGTAGCAACTCCAGGTGTGCTCGTAGGGCACGCCCAGTTCGAGGCCCCGCGCTGCGATGTCGGTCTTGGACCACTCGACGAACGGCGCGACCAGGTCTATCTCCGTCGCTGGCTTCGTTCCGACGTCGATCACCTGCTGGAACGCCTCGAAGAACTCGGGGCGACAATCGGGGTATCCAGAGAAGTCCTCGCTGTGAGCGCCGATGAACACCGCCGAGCAGTCGGTGGCCTCCGCGTAGGAGGTCGCCATCGACAGCAGGTTCGCGTTCCGGAAGGGGACGTACGAGGTCGGAATCTCGTCGCTGTCGAGGTCCGCGTCAGCCACGTCGATGTCGTCGTCCGTCAGGCTGGAGGCCCCGATAGCAGCCAGGTTCTGGGTCTCGACGTGAAGGAAGTCCGCAGCGTCGACCTCGTCGGCGAGTGCCTCGGCACACGTCCGTTCTCTGTCTTCGGTCTCCTGGCCGTAGGAGGTGTGCAAGAAGTACGGGTCGTACCCGCGCTCGATGGCCTCGTAGACGGCCGTCGCACTGTCCATCCCGCCCGATACCAGAATCACCGCGTTGTCTTCTTCAGTCATGGTCTCACGTACGTCCTCGGTCGTTCGGAATCGTCAGGCCCGTCAGGTTCCCGGCGCGTCGTTCCAGAGGTCCACGTGCAGGCGCGGCGTATACCGGTAGCCGTGGTCGGCCGCGAGTGCTGCGACGGTGGTCCGCGTCTCGGTTAGCTGTTCGCGAGTCTGTCCCTCGGGCATCAGCAGGACGGTCGAATCCGGAATCGTCGTCTCGGCGGCTGCCCGCACTCGCTCGACCAGGCGCTCTATCTCCGGCAGGTCTTCGGAGCCAGTCACCACGAACTTTAGCTGGCTCTCGTACTCCTCGACCAGGCGCGCGAGCACGTCCACGTCGATACGGTCGCGCTCGTGGCGGTCGGCCCACTCCCCGTCGCCCTTGGGGTCTCGCTCTGCGGTCGGCGTACTGGTCGCGAGTTTGGGACTGATACTCGCCAGGTCGATAGGAGCGTCCCGATAGATCGTGCCGTTCGTCTCGACGGTGGTGTGATAGCCGGCGTCGGCGAGTCGGTCCAGTAGCCCGACTACTTCGTCGTGGAGCAGCGGTTCACCGCCCGTGACGACCACGTGCTCGGTCTGGTCGTACTCCTGCACGTCAGAAAGGATCTCGTCGACAGCCATCCAGGCATGGGTCGGCTCCCAAGAGGTGTGATAGCTGTCGCAGTACCAGCAGCGGAGGTTACAGCCGCTCGTTCGGACGAAGACACTGGGTAGTCCCGCCAGTCGACCCTCGCCCTGCAACGAGTGAAACAGCTCGTTTATCGGCAGTCCGTCGGCTCCGTCGGCGGGCGCCTCCATCTCGCCGTCCGGCCGCTCGCTGTTGACTGGCATCAGACCGTAGCGCAGAGTTCGCTCGTTTCACTCACTTCGACGGACACGTCGGTGACAGTGTCCGGGAACGACTCGGCCATCCGGTCTTCGAGGACCATCGCCATCACCTCCGCCGTCGGTGGCTGGTCTAGAACGACGACCGCATCGGCGTCTCCACTCGACTCGAACGCCTCGACCAGCGGGTCGCCCCGCTCCAGCAGGAACATGTGGTCCCACTCGGAGAGCACTGCAGTAATATCGCCTTTGTCGACGACCCACCCCTCCTCGGGGCGGACCGTGCCGGTCACCTCGACGCGGATTTCGTAGTTGTGGCCGTGCGGGCGCGAACACTTCCCGTCGTGGTGTTGCAGTCGATGTCCGGCGCTGATCCGGATCGGTCGGTCGCGCCCGACAACCAGTCGCCGCTCCGCCGATGTCCTCGCCTCGCTCGCACTCGGCGCCCGCGAATTCATACTGCGGTATTCTTCCGATATTACTAAAGGCTGATCATGTGGCGGGAGTCGGGGGTGTCACCGAACTGCGGGCTCACCCCGTTCGTCAGCGCTATCGGGACCGTTGTCGTTCGGAGGGCTCTGACGTTCGCTCGTCCGAGAGTCGGCGCGCCGTCCCGACTAACTGGATCACGTCGTCGGCCTCGACGACCGGCGCCACTTTCGTCCGCCAGCGCGCCCCCGGTTCAGGCAGCGGAAGCTCACGCTCGAACTCGACGGGTTCCCGGCGGTCCGCGCAGTCGCGAAACCGTGACTCGAGCGCCTCGCCGGCGTCCGCGTCGCTCCCGCCCCCGAAGGCCTCGCGCGGAGACGTCCCGACGAAGTCCTGGGGCGACCGTTCGGCCAGTTCCTCGAAGATACCGCTGACCTGTCGGAACTCGAACGTCCGGTCGGGCGTCACGTCGACGAGAAACGTCCCGTCGATCGAGTGTTCGAAGAGGGCCTCGAACTGGCCGCGGCGGCGCTTCCGTTCGAGCAACTGGTGAATCGACCCGCAGACGAGGTCGAAAAACGCCCGCTCGTCGGCGGTGAACGGTTCTGTTCGGGGTTCCTCGTCGCCGAAACACACCGTGCCGTAGAGCTCTCCTTCGACGAGGAGTTTCTTGCCGAGGTAACACCCGAGACCCCACCGATCGTAGGCCGGGTCGCCCAGCCAGCCCAGTTCCTCGGCGTTGTAGACTTCGAAGATCTCATCACTCTCGATCGTCCGCCGGCAGTAGGCCTCCGACAGCTTCGAATCTCGCACCACTTCCACTGGCCCGGACGCGCACACGATTCGGTACCGATCGATCGCCTCGTTGATGTTGACTAAATAGCTGTTGCCCTCCTCGAAGAACTCGCCGAGCAGTTCGAGCATCTGCTGGATCTTCCGGTCTGTGGACACTGCCGGGTCCGACGTTATTTCGAGCAGGGCCCGGTGGTACTGCTCGCCTCGTTCCTGGCGCTGGGCCTGGCGTCGCAGTTTCGACCGCGACCGAGACTTTTCGACGAGATTTCGCACTCGATTGGCCAGGAGTGCGTACTGGTCGGAATTCGACCGCTTCTGGACGTACTCCGAGACCCCCTTCGACATCGCCTCGCTCGCGACCGACTCGCTGCCCGCCCCGGTGAACAGAACAAACGGGAATTCCGGATACTCCTCGCGAATCGCTGCCAGAAAGTCGATACCGTCCTGCTCGGCCATCTCGTATCCGGAGACGATACAATCGTAGTCCCCGCGCTCGAACAGTTCGAGCCCTTCACTGACGCTCGTCGCTGTCTCGACGGTGAGTGTTTCGTCCGCCCGTTCGATGAACATCGACGCTTTGTCCACGAAGTGCGGTTCGTCGTCGACGTGCAGGACCCGTACCTGCTCAGCGGAGTCATCCAACTCAGATGCGTACCATGGTAAATCATGTCACACGAATAAAAACCCAGCGCCGGGGTCCGCTCCGAGCGTCAAACCGCGCCCAAGCCGTGGCACCCGCTTGCTCACGGGTCACCGGCCCGCTCGGGCTCACTGCTGGAGTTCCGCTCGGGCTTACTGCGGGAGTTCCGCTCGGGGGGTCCGCGGATCGTTCTGGTTGGACAGGACCCGAGACGTCCCGACTAGCTGGACGACTTCGTCCGCTTCGACGACCGGGACGATTTTCGTCTGCCACTCCGTGGCTGCTTCCGGGACTGGCAACACTTCCTCGAAGGCGATGGGTTCACGACGCTGGACGCACTCACGGTAGCGAGCCTCGAGGGCCGCCCCGGGCCCCGCTCCCAGTACGTGTCGGGGAGTCTTTCCTTCGATTTCGTCTGCGTCGAGTCCCGTGACCGCTTCGTAGCGCTGATTCACCGTCCGGATGCAAAACTCCTCGTCGGCACCCACGTCGATGACGAATGCGGGAACGAGCGAGTCGTCGAACAGGGCTCCCAGCCGTCGCTGCCGCCGGTCTCGCTCCAGTAGTTGGGTGAGTGTCCGACTGACCAGGTCGAAAAACGCCAGGTCTTCGCTTGTGAAGGGGTCCCCACGAGGGTCCTCGCTCACGAAGCAGACCGTTCCGAAGAGGTCACCCTCGACGGTGAGTCGTTTGCCGATGTAACACCCCAATTCGTACCGTTCGTAGGCCGGATCACCGATCCAGCCCTGTTCGGCCGCGTTATGAACGTCGAGAACGTCGTCCGATTCGATCGTTCGACGGCAGTAGGTATTCGACAGATCCGTGACGCCCTCCTGCACGACGTTCGTGCCAGTGACGGAGACGACCCGATGCCGGTCGGCTTCCCTGTCGATAGTGACGAGATGGCCGTTCTCGGTGCCGAAGAATTCCCGGGTCAGTTCGAGCAACCGAAGCGTGGTCGCCCACCGATCCAGTTCCTGATTCGTCGTCACCGCCAGTAGTTCGTCGTGATACTGTTCGCTTCGCTCCTCCCGCTCAACGTGTCGGTCGAGTTGTGCCCGCGCTCGATAGTCTTCCACGAGTTGCCTGATGCGCATTGCCAGTAGTTCGTACTGCTCCGAGTTCGACCCTCGTTGCAGGTAGTCAGAGACGCCCCTGGAAATCGCCTCGCTGGCGACCGCTTCGCTCCCTTCCGCCGGAAACAGGACAAACGGAAGCTCCGGATACGCCCCACGGACCGATTCGAGGAACTCGATGCCAGTCCCGTCGGACAGTTCGTATCCCGAAACGACGCAGTCGTACGCCGCACTCTCGAGGCGGTCCATCGCCTCGCTGGCACCAGTCGCCGTTTCGATTCCGATGTGTTCGTCTGCCCGTTCGACGAACAGGGAGACCTTGTCGGTGAAGCGAGTGTCGTCGTCGACGTGCAGGACGTCGATCGGGCCACCGATAGTTGCGGGTGCGGTAATAATGTGTATTGCCAACACACACCATTAGCTATTGTGCCTCACTATTACGAGCGAATCTCGGGAAGCCGGACACTGAAACCGATTCAGCCCCGGGTATTCAGGGACGAAAACAGGTCGGACGCCCGCTGAATCCCGCAGTTTAGCCAAGACTGTAGTTCGGGCGTGGAACGTCTCGCAGACACCGTCGGAAGACACCTCTGCCAGGATTTGAACCCGATGCCAGACCTCCCGACAGTCGGTCTGCCGTGATTCAAATCCCGTCGTCCGGCTCTCGCGCTCCCGGACTCGCTCGTCGCTACCGCTCCTCACTCGTCGAGTCGTGAGAAGAGCCTAGGCCGAGCTTACAGAATAAGGGTTCATAACCTATTTGGTGCTGGCGTGCGATGATATGGCATGCCAACTGCTGACTTCGAGAGTAAGGTGGATGCAACAGCGGAGAACATTCAGCAATCCAACGACATCCACGAGCGGAACAAGGAGCTAATCCGAGAATATCAACGCGACCAGACCCTCAACGGACTCTCAGACGCGACTCTCGCTAAGAATCTCTCTCGGTTGAAAATCATAGCCGAACACGTGGAGAAGCCGTTTGATGAGATGGACAAGGGTGACGTGAAAGACCTCATCGAATGGCTTCATTCGCAGGACTACACCGAAGATACCATCTACACCTACAAGAGCGTCACTCGGACGTTCTGGAAGTGGATGAACCCAACCGACGATGGGGAAGCTCCACCGGAGGTGAACTGGTTGGAAATGAATCCGCCAGACAGTAGCGACACCCTCCCGAAAGACCTCCTCACGAAAGAGGACATTGAGAATCAGGTTGATGCCGCCAAGAACCCGCGAGATAAGGCGCTCATCTACATGCTCTACGAGACTGGGGCGCGAATCGGAGAGCTGATTGACCTGACTGTCGGGGACATCGAGGACCGAAAGAACGGCAAGAAGGTCGTCATCGAGGGGAAGACTGGAGCACGACGTCTTCCGCTCGTCGAATCGGTGCCTCACCTCAATAACTGGCTGAACAAGCACCCGAACCCCGAGAAGGACGCTCCGCTGTGGTGTAAGATTCAGCAGGGTAGTCCCGATGACCAACTCGGTTACCGATACATCCGCGAGAAGATTCTTCAGAAGAACATGGAACGAGCGGATATCGACAAGCCGTCGAATCCACACCACTATCGTCACTCCCGGGCGTCACATCTGGCGACCGAACTCAAAGAAGCCCAACTCTGTGAGTGGTTCGGATGGGTTCAAGGGTCAGACGTTCCGGCACGGTACGTCCACCTCTCGGGACGAGACATCGATAATGCCTACGACCAGATGCACGGGCTGTACGAACCCGACGAAGAGGAGGAAACGCCTGACGTGGTTGAGTGTAACCGCTGTCAGGAACTCAACGAACCTAGTGCATCGTACTGTATGCGGTGCGGATTCGCTCTTGACCAAGAGACCGCTGCCGAAGTTGAGGAACAGGCCGAACAGGACGTGAAAGAGGACTACCGCGATACCGACCCCGAGGATACCGAGACTGTCGAACTACTGGATGCGTTTGACGAAGCTCTCGATGACCCCGAATTCAAAGAAGAGTTGCTGAATCGAATAACGGAGTAACTGCGTCAGGTGTCTGCAGGCCACCATATCCGTGCGCGCGCACCAACTGTTTTCGTCTCAACTTTACCTGAGTCTTTGAGTTCATGCAACCGCTGACGAGCTGCTTCACTCGTGCATCCAAGTCGTTCGCCGACTTCCTTCGCAGTTAACACCGGGTCGTCGGCCTCTCGGAACACTTCAAGCACGCGCTCGGGTGTAATCATCGAGACGTAGCGTCCCTGTTCGTTCCGCTCACGGTCATTCATACTCACGCATACGAGCCCTTCCCAGATAACCCTATTGCCACGAGGCAAAAGGCTTAATGCCTATTGTCACGTAGCAATAGGTAGAGACAGACCGGTTCCTCGGGGCATTCCGTTCGAGGAAGTGCCCGCGTGCTAGGGACACGCGAGCCGGGTTGTCTCAGGTGACACAACCCATGTCCGACTACAAGACTGCTGAAGTTGAAGGTACCGACCTCAAACCACGAACCGAGCGCGCGCTCACTGAGTACATGACGGTGCTTCCGCTCGGTGGTGACATCTACTCCGTGACTACCCAGAGCGGTTCCGAGTACCGCGTCGACACTCGTGAAGGCCGCTGCACCTGCCCGGACCACAGGCACCGTGACGTCCGCTGTAAGCACCAGCGCCGTGTCGACTTCGTAGTCGGCGATAGCGCGGTCCCCTCGGACGTCGAAGAAGTTGATGAGCAGCTCGGTGAGCACGTCGAAGAGTCGTCCCAGATGGCCGCTACCGACGGTGGCGAAGTCATCAGTGGACACTCCGATAAGAAGAACGAAGCAGAGTACACCTACCACGTTGAGCCGCCGGAACAGGGTGGGGCGCGGTACGTCCGGTGCGAGGGCTGTGGTCGCGAAGTCATTCCGGCTGACCCGGACCTAATTCAGCATCCGAGCGCCTGTCCCAACAGCGAGTAACTCACTCAGTGTCCGTCTCCATAACGAGCTGGCGCAATTCTGGTTTGGATAGCGGGTCAATAGAGACCTGCTCTCCAGATTGAGTGTAGAATATCGATGGGCGTACCGTCCGGTCAGGATACACATCGGTGAGGACGTGGTAGTAGACGCTCAGTTGCTTCCGGTATTCCGGCTCTGCATGGCGGCTTCTATCGGTTTTGTAGTCGATGATTTCGACAGTATCTGAAGTCAGATGGAGTAAATCGATGACGCCAGAAAGAGTGACTCTACCCCGCTCCGTTTCGAGAGGCAGATACGCATTCTCTTCAGCGTGGAGTTCGCCAGAGAGGGAATCGAGAAGAGATTTCACGTGTCTCTCATCAGCATTCTGGGGGGCTACCTCTATCCCGAGACAATACTGTTCAGCGTATTCGTGCACCTGAGTACCAAATTCCATCCCCTCTCCCCCTTCGACCTCCTCGTAGACTGTTTCGTCCATTAGCGAATGGGGGGAGTAACCTTCAGGACCAATACGGTCCGGGAGAGTGATTTCTAACTCCTGCCCCTCATTTTTCGACGTATCGAACCTTGGGACGTCTGGGTCGCCAGACTGTACTTCTACTGGGAGTTCTTCGAGGAACTTGTTCGGGTCTTCACCGGCAGTAAAGAGGACTTGACTTTCGGCACGGGTAATCGCTACGTAGAGAAGCCGTCGTTCCTCATCGTAGTCCCGTGCTAAACATCTGCGGAGTACATCCACCTTCCAGTTGTCGTAAATATAGGGCTGTCCGTGTGCTTCAGAGTACGTTTTGCAATGCCTCAGCCCAGTGGCATCGTCGTACGATATCGTCTGGCTTCCACCACTTGACGGGGGGAAACGCCCGCTATTCATATTCGCCACAATGACGATTGGATGTTCGAGTCCTTTCGTGGCGTGTATCGTCTGGACAGTGACTGAGTTATCCTCCGCACTCGTGTTCACTTCGTGCGTGCTCCCACGCTCGATACCGTTTGCGATGAATCGAATGAGGTCTCCGTGAGTGAGAGTCGTCGTATTGCGGATTGACTCGATAGTGTGGAGCAACACATCGGCACGGGAGCCAGTGAAGCCATACCGTTCGAATATCCGCCGAACCACGCCCCCGAGAGAGTCAAGCGATGTGAGGCTATCACGGAACGCCAGCATCTCATCGGGATAGGATTCTGTTTCGAGGATGTGTTTGACTTCGTCAAGAGTGTATCCGGCACGCTCTAGAACTGGTGCCCAACCTCGTTCTCCATCGTGTTCAAGAATACGAAGCCACGCCAGAAGCAGCTTTGCTTGGTCTGTTCGGAAGAGTTCGATACCGCCCTCATAGGCCATCGGGAGGTCATGGTCGTCTGCCACCTGTTGGAGTTCCCGTCCGAAATCACGGGTCCGAGTGAGTACCGCGATGTCACGATACTGTGGAAGTCGAAGGCTCCCTTCGTCATCTTCAACGCGATACTCGGGATTCCCGACGATGTCACCGATAGCCGTTAGAAGCGCTTCGTGCTCTTGTTCGTGTTGTAGGGCTCGAATGGTAGAGTTGTCCTGGTCGGAATTCGAGTTGAGGTGGACGATACGATTGCGGACGGATTCGACGTCGACGGAATCGTATTTCGCTGCCGGAACGACCAAGCTCTCCTCAGAGAAGTCCAGTATCGATTGGGTCGACCGATAGTTCTCTTCGAGTTCGATAGTTTGGACAGATGACGTGTCGTATTCGACTCGTGCATAGTCACTGTTCAGTTCGGAGGCGAACTGCGAGAGTCGGCTACGGAATTCCAAGATATTCTCCACAGCGGCGTACTGGAACGAATAGATACTCTGTTTCCAGTCTCCCACGACACAGATATTATCAGTCTCAGCCAAGAGCAGAGCGAGTTTGAATTGAATCTCACTGGAGTCCTGAAACTCGTCGACCATCACATAGTCGAACCCATGTTGCTCTCGAAGGTGGTGGTCTTCGCACAGTAGAACGAATGCGAACAGTTGGAGGAATCCGAAGTTCAGGTAATTACGCGAGAGCGCGAACTGGAGATATCCGAAATACACGTCGTGGACGAATTCCTTGAGAGGCTCCCGGTTCTCGTCGAATACCCGCGAAGCGAGCTCCTCTGGAACCTGCTTCCCTTCACCCCGGATTTCATCTTTCGGAGGTGCATCCGGGAGATAGCATTTGTTCTTCCCGTAGCGGTAGAGCTTCGACCGAAGTCGTGATTGCTTGCTCCCCTCATTGCGTGGGGTGTTCATCTGGTCGAACTGCTGTTTGAATTCAGAAAAGTGTCCATCAAGGTGACTCTCGCCATCACGATACCACCCCTCATCCGTTGGAAATACACCCTTGGCGGCGAGCTGTTTGATGAGGTCGAGTAGCTCGGTCGGGTCAGATATCGCCCGGAGTATATCGGCGTACTCGGGATGGTCGTCGGTAAACTGCTCGAAGAACTCCTGAAAGAGGGCTTCCTCAACGACGTCATCCTCAATGATGCGGGTGGTGCTCGGGATGTGGTCGTCAATACCGAGGAGAGATGGAGCATCGAATCCGTGCTCCTGAAGGATATCGTGGCAGAGGCTGTGGAAGGTCTGAATTGGCGCATCAGCCAGCTCAGCCATGCTGTAATCGCAGTGGCTGACTATGCGGTCTTTCATCTCTCGGGCGGCGTTCCGAGTGAAGGTAATCAGTAGAATATCATCCGGTGAGCTTTCCGTTGTATCGAGGATATGTGCATACCGCCGGGTGACAGCAAACGTCTTTCCCGTGCCAGCCCCAGCGTCCACGAGATACGTTCCGTCGACGTTGTTGATGAGTTTACGCTGCTTTTCGTTCGGCTCGGGGCCACTATCATCGTCTGTTGTCTGACTCATCGTTCATCCTCCAGCAGAAGGTCTCGGTGGTTGACCCACCGGTAATTCGGTTCATCGACTAAGTCCGAGATAGGGAAACGTTCCTCACCAGCTCGTCGGGCATTGAGTTCCTGTAGACGCTCCTCGATGAATTTCTCGAAAGCATCGAGTTCATCTTGGAAATAGTTCCGATTCCGGATACGTATCAGGTCCTGCATCGCCTGCTTACAGCCATTCTCGACATACTTGTAGTTCCCAACGACGTCCTTCATTTTGCTTGTGAACGCTTGCCCGAACTCCGATTCGATGAGTTCGTCACTGTCTCGGGTGTCGGGGAAGTCGGATGTCTTGAACACGGCCGCATAGTCCTCATAAGACGATTTCGAGAGGGTCTTCTGGCAGTCGTTCGCCCCCTCGTCTCTGAGTTGGTTGTATATCTCCTCGCTGGCTATATACTCGACATAGGGAATCGGATAGTACTGGACAGGGGTAATCGTATCATCCAAGTCCGCGCTACCTTGGACGATGTCGTCAAGGTTCTCCAAGAAGTGGACGAAGACGAACTCAAGTTGCTCGTTGGGATGTTTCGTCCGCTGATGAGCGAGGTACAGGATAGCCTGGAAGTTGGGTGTGTTAGATATATCGTCGATTGAGGAGTTCTTGACCACCTGCGTCGCCGACTTTTTCGACCCACTCTTGTAATCGACCAGTCGGTTCGGCGATGCTACGAGGTCGATTTTCCCCTTCACACCCAGGTCTTCATTGTCGAACCACTGCTCCGTGACGTCAGCTCCAACAGCCCGGTCGAAGTGTTCCGCAAAGGCGTTCTTTTGACGACCTCCACCGTTGACGACTAATTGGTCAGAGTTGGGTGCATGTTGGTCGAGGAAACGGACTATGTTCTGTAAGCCTGCTCGATACTGTGTTCGATGAACCCGTTTGTCGATATCACGAACGAACGGTTCCATCTCGGCAACCATCAACTCGGCTAACTCATCGATATCCTCAGCGGAAACCGCATTCGGATGATGAATATAGAACTCGGCAAACTCATGGAAGAGATTCCCTTCTCGGAAGTAATCCTTGTCCGGCGAGTCGACAATTCGGTCGAAAAAGTAGTCTCTGGGTGAATTGACGTACGTGCTGAGGCTGGATTGGCTGATAGTTTTGAGTTCGGTTGAGGCGACTGACCGCGAATCAGCCTCGAACGGTTCCTCGGAAGAGGAGTCCTGAACGGTATAGCGCTCTGTGCTGAGGTCTGCAAAACGAGAGTACGACTCTTCCAGAAGTTCCTCGAAGTAGAGGCACGGTGTTACGGGACTCCCGCCAACAGTATCGCGAACAAGGTAGTACTGCGAAGTACCATTCTGAAGCAAGAGCTGAAATTGTGTAAGGTGGCGTTCAAATTCACTTTCGCGGTCCACCCACGGTCGTCGAAGAGGAGTCCTCGTCCAGTCGTCGTCAAGGCCGATGTAGAATACGAGTGGACGGTCAACGTGGGTAGCGGATTTGGCATCAGCAAGAAGGACACCTTCGTTTTCGCGTTCGATTGGAACCTCATATGACTGGAGGTAGAACTCTAAATCGTCAACCAGTGCTTCGGTGACTGTCTGGGTTGCGAGGCCAAGCGTTTCCAACTCCTCACGGAACTGCCTCAGCACTGTATCTTCGAGGAGGGCCTCATACTCTCCGAGTGCTGTCTTGAAGGTAAATTCTCCAGCTTCGACAGCATTACACCAGTCGACGAGCCAGTCTACCTCAGAAGCATCGAGGCTGTGCAGGCGCTTCTCTTCGTGGTCAGTATCTACCTCTCGTCCTACGTGTTGAAGGACCGGTTGGACATCGGAAATACGGACGTCTTTCCCCCGGAAAGCGATACGAAGGAGCTGTAGAAATCCCCGGTGGTCGGACTCATCAAGGAACCCTGGACCACCATAGAAGGGGATACCAGCAGCGTCTAACGCTGATTCAACGAGAGGAGAGAATTCGCTACCTGCATCGAGGACAATTGCGACCTCATCAGCAGTCTGTTCATCGATTTTAGAGAGAATAGCGTCGATAATATCTGAAGATGTATCGAATAGACGGAACGGCGGGTGGTCGAACGTATGGTCAGTGAAACGGTCGATAGCGTCGTAGTTAGATGGGAGGATTGACCGCTCTAACTCCGTCAGTTGAGGATATCCGATAACAGCCAGGTCTGTCGTTTCATCGATTTCGTAGTCGGTGAGATATCGTGACGTCGTATCGAGATGACGGACTTGCTCAACAGCCCGTTCGACAGCAGCGTTATCGAACTGGTCGTACTCAAGAATGCCATCCGGTCGAGCCGTGTATTCCGAACAGTGGATGATTTCTTCTCCAAGGTAGGCCGCTTGTTTCCACGAAAGGTCGGTCTCGTGGAGGAGTTCCAGAAAGACAGTCCGTTCTTCAACTTGTTCGCGTCGCCCTGCTGCTAATCTCCGAGGGGTCGTTGCAAAAATTCCCAGATGAGGACGGTCCAACTGCCGGTTCAGCGCGCTGGCAAGCGGTGCATCCGGAACGAGAACGAGGTCATATCCCTTAACATCATCATAGAGAGCAGGAAGGGACTTCACCTGCTGAATTGGCACAGTACCATACTCTTAGGTTTGGCGGATAAGCTTATCCCCGCGTTCGGACCCAACTAATATGATACCTCCCCACACTCTTCCAGTCAATGCCTCCAGAGATACCTGCCCTCTTCGAATCGTGTACACCACACGACGATGTTCTCGAAGGAACGCTTTCAGAAAACGAGTTTGCTGCAAAACTATCGGAGGTGGTATTCAATCCAGATACCGCACCAGATATATACTCTGACCCAGATTCCTTCTTCGAGAAGACCTACGCTACGGACGGGCTTCAGACGCTTTTGACTCTTCTCGCGAAGCGGTATATTGGACAATACGAAGGGGAGTTCAGCGGTGAAGACGGGTTGCTTTCACTGGATACTGTCTTCGGTGGTGGGAAGACGCACTCACAGATTGCAGCATACCACTTCTCGAAGCACCCCGAAGCAATCCAGAATCTCGACAAGTACATCACTGACGGGGAAACTCGGCACGAATTTGCGGAAATCAAGGAAGATATCTCTGTCCGAACGGCTGTCTTCGAGGGTGGGTATGTGAGTGCGAAGAGTGCGAAGTGCAACAAGGAAGACGACAACGCTCCAGAGACCCAGACGATGTGGGGCGAGCTGGCCTATCAACTGGCAGGAGCTGAAGGCTATGCCCAATTCAGTGAACACGACAATGAGTTGGTAGCCCCTGGAGAAGCCGAGATTGCTGCGCTATTCGATACTCTCGATGACCCTGGCCTTGTACTCATCGACGAGGTCGCACAGTACTTCGAACAAGCAGCAGCAGTTAGCGCCGAGGGGTCAACATTGGCTGACCAGACCAATTCCTTCCTCTGGTCGCTTATGCGCGCATCCCAGAATACGGATGCAGTGACTGTCATTCTAAGCGTTTCGTCGACGGCTTTCGAGGAACGGGCGCAGGAAGTACAGGACCTCATCGACGACCTCGACAATATATCAGAACGAACCGAGCACGACGTTACGCCAACCACCGACGACGAGGTAGCAGCGGTCCTCCGTAATCGCCTGTTCAAATCGGTCGATGACGACGCGGCAGCCGATACCGCTGAAGCATACCAAAGCTTCTACCGAGAGTTCGACGGCGAGTTTCCGGATAGAGTCACCAAAGCGGATTATCGAGAACAGCTCGAACGTACATATCCTTTCCACCCCACTCTGATGGACCTTCTCGGGAAGGAAATTGATACGCTACCCAACTTCCAACGCACACGCGGAGCACTCAAACTTGTCTCCCGAGCGGTTTACCGTATCTGGAATGAACACGATTCGGCACAGGAGCGACACTATGTCCGTACCTTCGACATGCATCCCTCGGACAGCTACGTGTGGTCCACGTTACTAGACCTCTTCGAGCACATCGAACAGGACCTACGTGCCGCCTCCAAGTCTGACATCCATACAAACGACGGTAAAGCAGCGTGCCAGTACGAGGACGAAAACTGGACGCCAATGGGTCATCCCCCGATTGCAACCCATCTCGGGACCAGTATCCTCTGGAAGAGTATCGTCTCGGGAGGGAACCGAGGGCGTGGGGTGACGCGTCGAAAACTGTGGGAAATGATACTGGAGCCGGGGACAGAACTTGACCACTACCGAGACGCACTCAAGAATCTCAACGAAACCGGGTCGAATCCAGACACTGAGGCGTTCTTCCTCTACGAAACAGAGAACGGGCTTCTTCGGTTCAAAGGAGAGCCCAAGATTTCGAAGCTCATCACCAACGAGGCACAGCAAATCGAGCCGGGAGTCGCCCGGAACCGTCTTGAACAGACGATTCGAGGTGCACTCGGGGGAGGTGTCTTCGAGACTATCTACGACCCGCAGGCCCCCTACGAAGTCCCAGACAACTACGACACGGTCCGGCTCTGTGTGATGGGATTCGACGCGGTGACTGTCACTAGTGACCTCGACGAGCCTCCCAAGCTACTTCAGACGCTGGCGAACAAGACAGGGAATTCGCCGGGGTCGGAGAAAAAGCGCGTCTACCGGAACAATATCGTCTTCCTCGCGGCCGGCGAGCAGGAAGTCGATGGTGCGCTCGACCACGCGCGACGCGTGAAGGCAATGGAGCGGATTCTCAACGGAGAAGCGTGGGAGGCCGAACTCAACAGTGCTCAGCGCGACGACCTCGACGAACGGCTCCAGAAAGAGTCCGCCCTCCTCGGCGAATCCGTTCGGCAGTCCTACCGCCATCTCTACTACCCAGACTCTGGGGGACTATCGAACGAAACTATCGACTCTGTCAACGATAGTTCAGACCTCCACGACATCGTCTTCGAGAATCTCGAAAGCCTCGACAAGCTCATCACACAGGATGAGGGGGCACTCGGGACGACGTGGTTCCGGAACAGAATCTGGCAGTCTGACCCGGACTCGATGACGACACTGGAAATCCGAAAACTTGTCGCGAAGCGGACGGACATCCGAATCCTCCTCGACCCTAAGCCACTTCGGGCGACCATTCGGGCCGTCACGACCAGCGAGATGTCGACGTACGTCTTCTGGGACGACACGGCTGGTGAAGGCTACTGCTCGGAGGGGATGACCGTGAACACCGCGGAAGGTGAGAAGACGCTCTTCGAGGCCGAACAGATGTCGACGGACCTCCCGATGTCGAGTGTCCTGATTAGCGACGACCACCTTGTCTACGGGGACGGCGAAAAGTTGCTCGCCGAGCACGACCTCGACTTCCCCGAGGAAACCGAGGAGAAAGGTGACGATGAAGGTGGCTCTGAAGGCGGGAGCACAGGTGGTTCCGGCGGAGCGGGAGGCGGAAGCAGTGGTGAGACTGGAGGAGGTATTAGTCCGCCACAGCGTACCGAACTCTCATTCAACGTCGACACAGACTCGCCGAGCGCAATCAAGGGCGCGTTCTCGGACGTGAACGGCGATATTGACCAGAAGAAGATGAGTCTGCGGGACAACTACCATGTGTCCAGCAACGACATCGTCGTAGAGGTCAACTCCATTGAAATCGAACTGGAGGGCAACCAAGTCTGGGAGCGAGCGTGGTTCATCTCGAATAAGCTCAAAGATTTAGATAGCATCGGGGAAGCAACCTCCATCGTGTTCGAATACGTCGCACAAGGAACCGATGCATCTGCCAGTGTCTTCGAGGCTGGCTTCGAGGGGTCTGCGGCCGAGTTCGCAGACCACTTCGGCACTAACCACATCCCGGAGAGCTTCATCAGCGCTGGAGGGGACTCAGAAGGGGAGGCAGTCTTGATAATCGACACTGAATCGATGGAGGATAACTCTCGTGAAGCAACTCTCGATGTGCTGCAGGAGGCACTCGAAAGCCTCGGTGGGATTAACAACGTCGAACTGGTCGTCTCCGGTGTTGTGAAAGAGGCGTCGGAGCAGAGTGAAGAGGTGAGCGCATGAGCGTCGAGGCGGAGTCGTTCGCCTACGGGAGCAGCTTGCACGGCGGTCGACCGACGTTCGCCCTGACGCGTCGACTAGGCGATGACGCCGCGCTCACGCTGTACGAATTGGCTCCGGAGGACCTCGCTGACGGACGCCAGAAGCGATTCAGGAAGGCAAACAGCAACCGGACGCTCACGAGAACCGGCATTACTGACGCGATTCCGGACGTGAAAGAGGATTCGACTGGTGTCCTTGACCTCTCTGAAATCGGGGCTCCGTCAGCCCGCGAACCAAGCGACTGGCAGTGGAAAGACTGGTGTGCGCTGAAGATTGCGTCACTCTCCGAGACTCGGCAGCAGACGGTTCACCGACTGGTGCGTGACGTGCTGAACGACAGCGGAATTAACACCGACTTCGTGATGCGTGGGGAGGGTTCGGTCATGCTCTCGGAAAGTGACGGGATTCAACTGACTATCGCGTTCCTCGCGATGAAGCGGCTCCAGAAGTACGAGAAATTGACTGCTGTTGCGGACAGTATCGCCCAGATGAGTCTGGAGGAGTGTTATTACTGGCACGCGAAGTGCCGGTCTCCATCCAGCCCGAACGGTGTAAAAGCAATTAGAGTTCTACTCGCTGATAATCATTAAAATGACAGACAGAAACGCAGATGGTACGCTGACGCCGCTGAAGGTGGAAGACGAATTGCCGGTCAAAGCGGTTGGTATTGAATGTCTTAAGGAGAGTAATCCAGAAACTATGTCTCCCCACCGCTATCTGCAGAAATGGTGGGCACGGCGGCCAACAGCTGCCGCTCGTCTGGCTGTATTAGCGTCAGTGTTACCAGACGATGTTACGAACGACGAGCTTCTAGAATATCTACAAGTCGGTCCACGAAGTTCTGAGCATCTTTCGCAGGGTATCAGTGACTACGTAATCGAAAAGCGGAGCACCCAGAGCAGTTCATCAAAAAGATTGAGTGAACATTATGGATATAAATTGCCACTCAAAAGTACCCCGACCGGCTCGGAGTTACAAGAAATCCATGATATTGCCCAAGAGACTTGGGAGGGCAAGCTGCCAACAGTATTTGACCCAACAGCGGGCGGGGGGACAATTCCGTTAGAAGCCCTCCGATACGGGTTTCCGGTTCGAGCAAATGAACTGAATCCAGTTGCTTGGCTGATTAACAAGGTCATACTTGACTTTGCACCTAACCAAGGTTCGCTTGAGACCGAGGTGAGGAAATGGGCAAACAAAATTGACTCTCGTGTGGCAGAGGAATTGGAGGAGTATTATCCACGTGAGACCCCCGGTTACGAACCGACATATTACTTCAGGGCTTACAGCATTGAGTGTTCTTCGTGTGGTTACAGACTACCGTTAAGCAACCGGTGGTGGTTTAAGAAAGATACGGGCTCAACGGGGCATGCTATCAAACCTATTCCTCACGAAGACTATGTGGAATACAAGTATCTGAATATTATATCTTCGTCAGATTACGACTTTGCCCCCTCTACTGGGACAGTACAGTCTGGAGATGCTGAGTGTCCCACATGTGGAGTTGTCACGGAGAGTAGCGAGGTGAAATCTCGGCTGAGGGATGGCGAATTCGAATTTGAGGTATGCGGAGTTAAGGAGGTAGAAGTATCTGGCAACGATTCGAAGTACCGTGCATCCACTGACGCAGATAGGGAAGCGATAGAAAGTGCAGTGGATACTATCGAATCGTCGCTCAATTTTAGCACATTATTGACTTCTGAAGTACCAGAAGGGAACAAAACAAACGAAGCCCGCGCATACGGTATCACCCAGTGGCGTGACTTCTTTACCCCCCGACAGTTGCTGGCTCACGGGAAATATCTACAGGCGTTTGAGGATGTAAAGCCAGAGATTGAGTCAGAATATCATGAGGAGCGAGCAAACGCCATTTTAACTTTACTGACATTGATGCCGAGTAAGCTGGTTTCACGCACCTCACGGTTATGTCCGATTAACCTCCCATACGGTGCTCCGGAGAATATGATGGGAGCTAATAATTTTTCGTTCAAGTGGCAGTTCGGGGAGAACAACCCCACGATAGGAAACTACAGTTATGAACGAATGCTGGAGAGTCGTCGAGGAGTACTTGCATCTTACGAAAATGTGGTCGATTTCGTAGAGCCCATCGAAGACCCAGACATTGAACTCCATCAAGAAGACGCTCGAAATCTGGAGTTAGATGAGAAGGTAGAGGCCGTCGTGGTTGACCCACCGTACGGAGACAACGTCATGTATTCAGAACTCTCTGACGTATTTTATGTCTGGCATCGGCTCTATCTTGAGGAAGTTTATCCAGATGTCTATACCCATACTCTGACAGACAAGCAATCGGAAGCTGTAGAAAACATATCACGATATAGTGACGATGACGTTGCATCTGACAATACGGCAAGTTCGCGCCGAGAGCTTGCCCGGAGAGATTATGAGGAGAAGATGTCGGATATTTTCTCTCAGACGTACCAGAATTTGAAAGAAGGGGGTGTCTTGACAGTATACTTCACAGACAAGGAGGCAGATGCTTGGGACTCGTTAACAATGTCGCTCATCAATTCACAATTTACTATCACTGCAACCCACACTATCACCAGTGAAGTTCCAGATAGAGTAGCTATGCAGGGAAGTGCCTCTGCAGATAGCACTCTTCTGTTGACTTGCCGAAAGCCGGTTAATCCAGTAGCTTATGATGAGAAAGTTCCAAGCTTATGGACCGATGTTAAGACCGAGATTAGAGATTCTGCCCGGCAAAAAGCAACAGAACTATTAGACTCGGAGCTTAGCCTTACGAAGACGGACACAATTATCAGCGCCTTCGGCCCGACTCTCAGGGTGTTCACGGAGAATTATCCCGTAGTTGACAAGCATGATAACACTGTTAGACCCAAGCGAGCGCTTGAAGAGGCAAGAACTGCTGTCGTTGAAGTTCTAGTTGAACGTGAGCTTGAGGAAGGTCTAGACACAGTTGATGACCTGTCTACGTGGTATGTGCTCTCATGGCTGGTTTACGAACGTGAGTCAATACCCTACGATGATGCTCGCCAACTTGGTCTTGGTGTCGGGGTTGATGTGAATGATATAAAAACAGATACGAAAATATGGAGTAAGAGTGGTGATACCCTCATTCTCAAAGGACAATCCTATCGCGTCCGGGACTACAATGCATTAGAAGGCGGCGAGAAGCGGCGTAAAAGAGCCTATCCGGTAGACCCCCGTGATGAGTCCTTCAAACACGCGATTGATGCTGTTCATGCTGCATTAAATGTGCTCTCTACAAAAGGCTCTGATTTCACATGGAACTGGTTGAATGACCGTGGGTTACAAGACGACACAACATTCCGCCGGACAATACGGAGTCTACTGCAGGTTCTCCCTGAAGAGTATGAAGACAGGGAGGCTCTAGTTAATTTGGTATCTGGAGAAACTGGCGACCTCCTCGATATTGATTTTAGCTCTATTTCTCATAAGCATGGCGAGAATAGCAATGACAGGACAACGCTAGGCGACTTCTGAGAATATGACTTTTCACGAATACAAGGATGTCGAAGTTTCGAACATTGCCACGCTCAACGTGCTGGAGGAAGCACTCGAAAGCCTCGGTGGGATTAACAACGTCGAACTGGTTGTCTCTGGTACCGTGAAAGAGGAGTCGGAACAAAGTGAAGAGGTGAGCATATGAGCATCGAGGCGGAGTCGTTCGCCTACGGCAGTAGCATGTACGGCGGTCAGCCTACCTTTGCGCTCACACGCCGGTTGGGCAATGAGGCTGGCTTAACCCTGTATGAGCTTGTTCCAGAAAACCTCGCAGAAGGACGTCAAAAACGGTTCAGGAAGGCCAGCAGTCATCGCACACTAACCCGTTTGACAATCACAGATGCTATCCCTGATGTGTCAGAAGATTCGGCTGGAGCTTTGGACTTTTCGATGGTCGGGGCTCCGTCAGCACGTGCACCTAATGGCTGGAACTGGGATAGTTGGTGTGCTTTGAAAGTTAGTGCTCTCTCAGATACTCGTCAGCAGGCAGTCCACCGCCTCGTTCGTGACATCTTGCAGAACAACGGAATAGATGTTGACTTTGTGACTAGAGGCGAAGGTTCTGTATTGTTAACAGAAGGTAGTGGCATTCGATTAACCATCGCCTTCCTGACTATGAAGCGCCTTCAAAAATATGACAAGTTAACCACTGTTGCAGATAGTATAACAAGGATGAGCTTAGAAGAATGCTATTACTGGCACGCAAAATGCCGGTCACCATCCACACCTAATGGAATCAAGGCACTGAGAGTTCTGCTTGCAGGTCACGTAAACTAAATGGTACATAATAACACAAACGAAGATGAACAGGTGCAGAAGTCCCTCAAAATAGAGGAGACTCTACCTGTTAAGACAGTTAGTATAGAGAGTCTGAAAGAGAGTCATACAGACACCATGTCGCCACACCGTCGAATATTCAAGTGGTTTGCACGTCGACCGACGGCTACGACACGATTAGCGGTACTCGCATCTCTATTACCTAACGACATGTCTGATGACTCCCTCCTGAGGTTGATGCAGGTCGGCCCGAACGAGCGTATTGACACTAGTATTGAAGAATATGTGCTTAAGAAGCACTCAACTAGCAGTGACAGAAATGGGTCGGTAGAGGACCACTTTGAATATGAATATCCACATAAGAGGGTGCCGACAAAACCGGAGCTAGACCAATTTCACGAAAGAGTCCGTGAGCAGTGGGACGGTTCTCTACCAACAGTAGTTGACCCAACTGCGGGGGGAGGGACCATACCCTTTGAGGCTATGAGGTATGGTCTCCCCACAGTTTCAAACGAACTAAACCCTGTAGCGTGGCTTATAAATAAAACGATTCTAGACTTCGCACCTTCTGTAGGTTCTGTAGCATCGGAAATAGACCAATGGATGGACCGAGTTGAAAGGCACGTTGAACAGGAACTGACCGAATATTTCCCATCAAAAGCAGGGGTCCCCCCAGAACATTACTTTCGATGTTATAGCATCGTTTGTCCCTCTTGTGGAGAGAGAATTCCCATCTCTAACCGATGGTGGTTCCACAAACCAAATGGAATTGCGGTGAGGCCAATATATGATAAGGAATCTCTTGACTTCGAAATCGTTGAAGTCCCTGACGAAGTATCTAAAGATGAGTTTGACCCAAGCAAGGGTACGGTAGCAGGAGGAGATGCTGAATGCCCTCATTGTGACGTTGTTACGGTACGTGATGACCTCGTTGAATATTTCAATAGTGGAAATTATCAATATGAAGTCTGTGGTGTCCGGTACGAAGAAGATGTAGAGGGTGCTAGATATCATCCGCCGACAGAGGAGGACAGAGAAGCTGTCCGGCGCGCTAAAGAACGAGTTGAGAATGACTTAGAGTTATCAACGTTATTACGTACGACTCGATATCTCGGCTACTACGACCGCTCTGAGCCATATGGCGTTGAACAATGGCGAGACCTCTATAGCCCACGCCAATTACTGACTCATTCCGCATATCTCGACGCATTCGAGGATATTAAGCCTGAAATCGTTGAGAAGTACGATGGAAAAACTGCAAAGACCCTTCTCACTCTCCTCTCATTCATCCCAGTTAAATCTATAAGCCATAATTCCAGATTAGCACCTATAAGAGCTACCTATGGACGACCCAGCGACTTAGTTGGCAATAACGGCTACTTCTTCCAGTGGCACTTCGGCGAGAGCAATATGATGTCCGGGACTTTCAGCTATCAATCTGAGGCCACGAATGTACTCAAAAACTATCAAAAAGTAGTAGGATATGTGGACCATCTTGACGACCCGGACGTTGTTGTTAACAAGGGCGATGCAGCGTCTCTCGACCTCGAAGATAGTTCCACCGAGTCCATAATCATTGACCCGCCGTACGGCGATAACGTGATGTATGCAGAAATGGCGGATTGCTTTTATGTCTGGTTTAGAGAGTACCTCGGCGACGTGTTCACGGATGCATTTAGGGATTCTGAGACAAACAAAGAGGATGAAGCCGTGGAAAATCCCGTAATTGTGGAGGCTAGCGACGGAGAATCCACATCTGAAGTCGCTCGGGAGAGATATGAGGATAAGATGAGTGATATTTTCTCGGAAGCGTATCGGGTTTTAGAGGCTGGCGGGGTGCTCACGATATACTTCACTGACAAAGAAATAGATGCATGGGATTCACTTACGATGTCCATTATCCGGTCTGGATTCAACGTTACTGCGACACACACCATCACTAGTGAGATGCCCGCCCGGATTGCAGCACAAGAAAATGCTTCAGCAGATAGCACCCTCCTATTGACCTGCCGGAAACCAGTTAAGGGGCAGAGCGAACGACCGCCGACGCTATGGGACGATATTAAGGATAAGACCAGAGAGGCCGCCCGTGAAAAAGCAACAGAATTGCTTGACTCTAGCTATAATCTGACCAAGACTGACACGATAATTAGCGCATTCGGGCCTACGCTCCGAGTTTTCACGGAAAACTATCCTGTCGTAGACAATAAGGACGAAGAAGTTCGCCCGCGCGAAGCCTTAAGAGAGGCCCGTACGGCAGTCACCAGCGTACTTATTGACCGAGAATTAGAGGGGTCATTAGATGATGCCGACCCACTTACCACGTGGTACATTTTATCTTGGCTGACCTATGAAGAGGCATCTATCCCCTTCGACGAAGCCAGACAGCTTGGCTTAGGAGTGGGTGTAGAGATTGATAAGATAAAGAGGGACACGAAAATCTGGAGTAAAAGCGGTGATTCTGTTGTATTGGCGGGGCAGGGGGACAGAGTACAGGATTACTCCGCACTTGAATCTGGAGAGAAAAGACGGAAACGGAAGTATCCGATAGACCCACGGGATACTACCTTCACCAATCATATTGATGCTGTTCATGCTGCGTTAAATGTCCTTGAAACAAAAGGTGGTGATTATACATTGAAATGGCTGGATGATAGGGATATCCAAAGTCGACCATGGTTCAGCCGAGTCACTGAGAGCCTGTTGCAAGTCCTGCCAGAGGACCATGAAGACCGTCAGTTAGTTGTTAACCTCTCCTCTGGCCAGACAGGCCAACATCTAGATGTCGACCGTGATGCATTTACTACAGAAGAGGAAGCCACGGGCAGTAAGCAGGCAAAATTGGATGATGTATAGACCAATATACTAATGGATTTGAGAGACACGGAGTGGAAACGGATATATGAAAGTAGCTTTAGAGGAGAGACCTCGCTTACTGGTTCGTTTTACCAACCACTTCTGTCCACGTCCATCCAATATGACCGCCTCGCTGGTTACCTCAGCCTTCAGAATCTCGCTGATGCACTTCAAGGGATTGAATCGGCATTCGAATCCGACGGCGAAATCCGTATCATAGCGTCAAAACGCCTTAGCCGTGAAAACAAACCTGTCTTAACGGATGACGCCCCGCTCTCTGAGGAGGGTGAATCACGGCTCGCACTCATCGCTCAGATGCTGGACGAGGGGCGACTCCAAATCAAAATCGGCGAACCTAGGAACAACTCCGATTCAGGTATATTCCACCCCAAGCTCGGCATCGCGACCGACACCAACGGGAACCGAATCACGTTTGAGGGGAGTATCAATGAGACCTATAACGCGTGGTACCGCAACTACGAGCGATTCAAAGTCCACCGTTCGTGGGACGAGGTCGAGAACGAATATGTACAGGAGGACGTGAAGACATTCGAGCGGCTCTGGAACGAGGAACACGAGGACGTCGAAGTCACGGATATCGATGAGGCCATCGAGCGGGACATTCTCGACTGGCAGCCCGAGTCCGACGAGGAGGTAGAGAAACACGTCGAGCGGTTAGAAAAGTCGAGTGAACCTCCCGCGTCGGAAGCTACCGTAGGCCGCATCGCGAACGAGCGCGAGCTTCTACCGGGCGCGGTTAACATCGCGGAGGACATCAGTTCGATAGAACCGTGGCCTCACCAGCGAGTCATCGCTGATACGGCCACCAGTATCTATCCGAACAGTCTCCTGCTTGCCGACGAGGTCGGGCTCGGGAAGACCATCGAAGCCGGGCTCACCATCTCACGCCTCCTCACAATTGGTGAAGTGAGCGACGCACTGCTACTTGTTCCGGCAACAGTTCAGCCGCAGTGGCAGGAGGAGTTGCTGGAGAAGTTCAACATCAACGCCTACTCCTACGAGTACAGTGGTGCAGAGCGGGTCCTACGCGATGCCTATGGCGTCGAGCACTCACTATCCGACTACGAGACCATCGACGCGTGGAAAGACTCTCATATCGGCGAATTCGTCACCGACCGAGATGGGCCAACGGTCATCCTCACATCGTGGCACACGGCCCGACGAACCCAAAATATGGGGATGTTCTCGCCATCAGTTCACTCCCAAGAGACAGAAGCAACGGGCGAATCACGGGAGGAGCATTTCGAGTGGGACCTCACGCTCGTCGACGAGGCCCATCACGGTCGCAATGGCACGAACCTCTATGACTTGGTCACGGAACTACAGAACGACACCGCGTGTACGTATGTTCTGACGGCGACGCCGATGCAACTCGAAATCACTGAGCTATTCGACCTTCTTCGAGTTTGTGACCTCCCCGGTGGCTGGAACGAGCGAGAGTCGTTTGATACGTACTTCGAGATGCAGCAAGACCTCGGTGAGACGCTTGACGAAATCGATGCTGCCGGTTCGAAAACCGTCGAGGAGGTTCTCCCCGACCTCGCGTCGAAGTGGAACTACGAGCCGTACGAGGGGATGACGCATCTCAGGACGTGGGCAGGGATGATTCAATCGTTCGTACAGGCACACGATGACGTTGCTGATTGGGTTGGGGACCGCGTGGACGACAGCGGCTTTTCGCTCAGCGAACGCCGTCGTCTCAATCGTGTCCTCGGGACGGGTAAGCTCGGACCACGCGATTGGGAGGAAAAATTCTCAAATCTCTCGGTCGACAGCCTGCGGTTCCTCCTCGACCTCGGCGACGAGACGACGCCAGTCAAATCACGGGTATTCCGGAATACTCGCCAGACGCTTCGGATGTGCCAGCAAGCGGACCTCATCGACGAAAATATTCCACGCCGCGAAATCGAGACCCGGTCCGTTGAGCTCGGGAACGCTGAACCGCTCTACGACCGCGTCGAGACGTACATCAGCAACGTCTACGACCAATCCAAGAAACTGCTAGAAGGCAAGGAGAAGACCGCCATCGGCTTTGTGATGACCACGTATCGACAGCGACTCACTTCCAGCTTGCATGCTATCGAAGAGTCGCTCAAACGTCGTCGAGAAAACCTCAAATCTGACCTGAGAAGCGCCTCAGATGTCTCAGAGACTGACCTTCAGACGGGAGACATCGCTGGCCGAGAGGAGGTGCTTCGCCGCGAGTACGGTTTGCGTGTCGACCAAATCGGCGCAAACAGCCCCGCGGGCGAGCGTGTTCGTCAGTTCGAATTGAGTGAACTGGAAGATTTCATCGCACGGCTGTACGACGTTCCCGAAGACCCAAAATTGGAGCAGTTGATGCAGGACTTGAACGAACTCAGCGCGCGAGCCCGTGACACGGTTATCATCTTCACCCAGTACACGGACACCCTCGATGCTATCAAAGAGAAGGTCTGTCTCAGTCATCATGACGTAGGGACGTATTCGGGTGGAGGTGGAGAGATATACGACCGGGACGAGGATGAGTGGAGAGGCGTGAGCAAGGAACGGGTCAAGCGTGAGTTCACCGACCCTGATGGCGACCTCTCGATTCTCGTCTGTACTGATTCTGCTAGTGAGGGCTTGAATCTCCAGTCCTGTGATGCGATGATAAACTACGATATGCCGTGGAATCCGCAGGTTGTCGAACAACGAATCGGGAGGATTGACCGCATCGGGCAGGAGAACGAGAAGGTCCTCATCTGGAACTACATTTACGACGATACCGTCGAGGAGGACATCTACGAGCGGCTGGGAGAACGCATCAACCTCTTCGAGCAGGCGGTCGGCCCCCTCCGCCCAATTCTGGATGGACTCGAAGGCGAGGTACAGGATGTCGCGATGGGTGAGTCGGCGAAGTCGGGAGAGGAGGTTGCAGCAGATGCGGAAGCCAAATCGAAGGAGGCCGAACAGAAGACGAAACAAGTGGGTCTCGTCCAAGACCTTGACGAGGTTCAACCAGAGGACATCATCGAGGAGGCCAAACTCTACGGGTGGACACAGTCGCATCCAGACGTTGGACGTATCGGCTATCCGGACCGCCCGTTCGACCCGTTAATGAGCCCGGAAGTCGTGAAGCGGCTCTTCACGCAGAGTCAGGTATTACGGAACAAGGGCTGGACGTTCGAGATGCTGGAGCGCGAATTGACCGATGACGAGGATGCTCCCTATCAGAAACTATACCGACTGAATATCCCGGAGGACGCAGACCCGCCGATATCTACGAATCCGGCTGAAGACACGGTGCAGGCACTATTCGCGGATTCCGGTGAAGTCCTGGTCTCATTCGACCCCGAAGTTCTCGAATGGTATCCATCAGTGGTAGTTCCACTTCCCCAGCACGGGATATTCGAATATCTGCTGAAGGAACTATTGGAGGAACTAGAGGGCACCGTGGATGACGAGGTCGTCCGGATAGCAGGAAGCATCGAGAATGGGAACCCACAGCTTTGGACCGAACCATATGCACTCTCTCCGGCACGGGTGGCCACCTACGCGACGAAGTCAGCACGCCGACTAACCCTGGATGTGCCTCTGCCGGATGACCAAACCGGGAGACAAGACGTGCAAGAGTGGTTGGATAGGTACGCTGACTTTAGCGAATTGGAGTGAATTACGGAGAGCTAGTACTCAAAGTCGTAATCGTAATCCTCGATGGTTTCCCCGTCCCACCCGACGAAATGCTCGCCGCGAATCATGGCTCGCAATTGACGGACGTACGGTATGCTGGCGTTCACGACACGCCGCATACGCTTGATGAGTTCATCTTGAGCGTTGAGGCGCTGCTCTAACTCTTCGATTCGATATGCAGATTTCCATCTCCACACGGGAGACGGTGATACTGTCTTGGTCGAGCCGTTGGCTTGGCGAACGTTCTCGAATCCATTCGTCTCCTTCCTGCGTTAAGGATACGACCTTGGGCTCCGGGTTTCCACTGTCCGAACTCGGTTAGAACGTCTCGATGTAATCGCATTCCTCCACCAACTGATATCGGTAGTGGACTTGCGAGGAGGACAGCCCCAAGCTCGCTTTCAGATTCGCGGTCGTCGATTCATCTCTATGCTGACGAATCGTTAGCAGGAACTTCTGTAGGTCAACTTTCATAGCTAACTAGAGACAATCCAGTTGAAAAGGTGTATTGCAGGTCTGTAACAAACATAATTGTATCTATAGTAGACATTATATTCTCAGTTATTGTAGGACACACTCTGGCTGGCGACGTCCCCTGCTTGGACACACCCCCCTCAATTAGTTCACTGACCCATGTGGGGTGGACCGTCTCGACGAGAGGGGGATTCCCGTCTACAGCAACAGACGGAGTCAATCTCTTGAGCACACGCACGGGTGCAGCAATCATCTGCTCTCAGACACCGGCTTTCTAGAAGGTCCCCCACAGGTATGGTTTTAAAAGCGAACTGAGGAGGGTATAGCAGGGGTCTGTCGCGTAATACTACCGGTTCTGTATTCCGTAATGATGGGATTGGGGAAGGTGATATATTTCTGGCTGCTTGAACGCTTCAAAAACAACACGATTGTGGTATGGCTGATAGGAGCGCATACTGAACCTTCTTAACTAGTCAGTCACCAGTAGGCGTGGCTGAGGTGGCTGTATAAGCGCTTACGGCATAGCGACCATCTAAATTGTCGAGCTTTACATAATAGTTGAACGATTCCTACATACCTCCCAGACGCAATCAGACAGAGTGGAGGGGAGTAGGTATTTGTGAGGAGGGGACACATTCAATCCTAATGGGAGACTCATTAACTGATGGTAACGGCTTCCGGGAGGAAGTTGTGAACGTCAAACTTGCCGAACTCCTTGAACAACGAGACGTCGTCTCCCTCCCCGAGCAAGTCATGTCCAACTTGGTCGAAAACAACCGAATGCCCGACATCATGACGGCTAATCTGTTTGGAGTCCGTGTTGTCATTGAAGGCCGAATTGGTCACGACCCGGGAGTGAAACGGTCTCTTGTTGAAGACTGTGAGCAACGAGTAGCAGAAGGAATTGCCCCGATGGCAGTAGCAGTCGCTTACCCTGAGGGAATCAATCACGCCACCTCCTTGGATGGATTAGAATCGAATATTCTGAATTCAGAATTCCACATGAACGTCGTAACAGAGAGTGGTGCCGGGGGATGGGCCTCAGGAGATATCGGAGACCTCGCAGACTACCTGCGAAGCGGATACGGAGACCTTGTCCAAGAGAACGTCGTGGAAGAAGCTGTGGACACCATCGACGAGAGTATAGATGGGTTTGTACATCAGCTATCCTCAATCCAAGGGATTAGTGGCACGGAGCAGCGTCTGAAAGACGTCGTCATCGTTCCGAATGAGTGACCATGTCGGGAAGCAACTCAGACGTTGACGAGCGGGTCCTACGAGTTAGTGGATTAGTGCTCACGAACGCCTTCCTCTTCCACGAGATATTAGCCCGCTCTGAGGGAGAGGTTGATACTCTACGTCAGGTGATGCGCTCCGACGACCCTATAGGAAATTTCATCGAACAATGGGACTATATCGTCGAGGAAATCGACTATGCTCCCATTTTCGAGCTTGCTTCTGAAGTGCTAATCCGGCTACCGTCCTCTCCCGAGACAGAGCAAGCAATCGAGGAACTTGTTGAGGGTGCAATCGCCATTTCTGGGAGCAGGGCGGCTCTCCGACACGACCTGATGGGTCGGTTGTTCCATCGGCTGATTGCTAATCCGAAATACTACGGGGCCCGGTACACAAAAATCCCTGCTGCTACTACTTTGATGAAGCTGACGACGGAGGAAATGGAGTATGACTGGGAAGACCCAGATGAGGTTCAAAATCTCACTGTCACAGACTTAGCTTGTGGGACAGGCACTCTCCTTAAATCCACTCTCGGTGTAGTATTAGACCAGTACATCGAAACGGCAGTCGAACAAGGAGAAACAGCGGCAACGGAAGATGTACACGCCAAATTCGTTGAAGAAGGTATCTGGGGATTCGATGTTCTCCCGTCTGCCGTGCATCTCGCAGCAACAGGGCTTGCTCTACACGACCCAGAGATACGGGTTGAGAACATGCGTATCTATGCTCTCCCGCTGGGCGGACCGAGCCAAAGGCTCGGAAGTATTGATTTCGCCAGAGACCCACGGTTCCTCGTCCAACAGACGTTGATGGGCGAGACAGCTTTCTCTGCCGAACAGGCGATTGAAGAGACCAATACCACTAGCGGGAACAGTTCTGTTGAGTTACCCGATTTCGATGTGGTAACCATGAATCCGCCGTTCACTCGGAACGTCTATGACAGCTTCCTCTACGGTGACTTAGACGAAGACGAGCGACAGGACCTGATGGGCGAGCTACGAAATGTACGGGACGAACAAGGATTGGAAGCGAATATCCGACCCGGCATTGGGACAGTGTTTGTCGCACTTGCTGATAGGGTCGTTAATACCGATGGTATCCTCTCGTTTGTGTTGCCAAAGACGCTCCTCAGCGGCTCTGATTGGGACAAAACCCGGAACATTATCGATGACTACAACCTCCGTTACGTCCTCTCGAGCCACGAAGCAGGCAACTGGAATTTCTCGGAAGATACGGGGCTTAGTGAGACAATGGTGGTCGCCGATGGAGCCAGTGACAAGGAAGGAACGTACTACATCAACCTGTGGGAGCAGCCAAAAGCGTACGCAGAGTCACTCTCCCTATCGAATCTAGTTTCTAATGCAGATGATGCTGACCTCATTAATCAGGGGGTTGCAGAACTGAAAACGGACGGGAAAAAGTACGGTGAAATCATTAAAGCCTCGACACAGGAAGAAGATTTACCGTGGGTTCTCCCTGCTGCGTTTGCTCAGTCAGAGCTTGTGAAAAGTGGATACCATCTGCTTGATGAAACCGTTTACATCCCCGGTCAAGGGGAAGTAGGCGAAGTTTCATTGGCAAATTTGAGCAACCGAACAACCCTTGGTCCAGACGGTAGAGACGTGTATGATGGATTCGATACTACGGACAGCCCGACCGCTTACGAAGCTCTTTGGGGGATGGATGCTGAAGAAGCGAACACGCTGACCGAGGATTCGAACCAATATCTCTCCCCACTTTCGCAAGCAAAGTCGGGTCGACCGCTCCGAGATGCAGACACTCTCTGGGGACGTGCAGGTTCATTGATGCTCCCGAAAGAGATGTGGTTGGAGACGAACAGCATCAGTGCAGTAACACTCCCGGACAAAGCCCTGTCGAACGTGTGGTGGCCCACCCGGTGGGACGGTCCCGATGAAGACACAAACCGGAAGATGGAGAGGCGTCTGGCTCTCTGGCTAAACTCCAGTCTCGGTATTCTTAGTCTTCTGATGAGGAGGCAGGATACTCGTGGCCCGTTCGTGAAGTTCCCGAAAGCGTGGTGGAAATCTACGGACGTGCTCGATTTGGATTCGCTGGATGACGACCAACTCGAAAAATTGGATGAGTTGTGGGACGAGGTTAGTGATGAAGAGCTTCAGTCGTTCCCAGAGATGTCGGATGATGATACCCGGGAGAAAATCGACGATGTGTTTGAAGATATATTGAATATCGACGGCTTGGGCACGATACGGGATTTCCTGAGTAGAGAGCCTGTCGTGACTGATGAGCCGATAGTCTAACTATCTGCCCAATATAGACCGATATGTTGCCACTGTATCAGGATTCCTCTACATATCAAATAACTTAATATCAACCTCACAGTGTTGTTAGGCTGATTTTCCCCCATTCTGTTAGGATACCGTGTTTGGCCCCTATGGTATTGCAGACGTACGCCGCCAAATCGGCCCTGACATGCCTTACCACACTCGGTTCCCACAACTCTTATACTCTCTAATCTTGACCAAAGATACTGAAACCCTCATGTATTCTTCTTCGCAGGCTCTTATTGCTACCTACGCCAGGAACGCAGAACGTCGGATAACCAATGATGTTCCTTTACCCGCTACAAAGACGGCTGAAGGGGAAATCAGGGACTGGTTAGCAAAGTATTGAACTCATTCGGCAATAAAACAAATCAGACGTGAATCCCTCTTGGAAAACTGCGGTTATTACAGCTCTTGACCACACTGAGCAAGCCTTCAGGGAGAATCCCGCGAATTTCAGCGATGAGAGAGCTCTCGCCGAAGATGTCCGAATACAGCTCGTGGAATCTCTTGGAACCGTTGAGGTAGGTCAAGTCACTGTAGATGATGGGAAATCCCGTGGCTCAATCCCAGACCATGAGGAGTATACAGCCCGCTACCGCGATGTTCACGAGATTGATTGTGCCCATTGTGAGATAGGTGGACAGCAATTTCCATTTTCACATATTGAGCGGATTGACCTTGGATTGTTTGACGATGGAGTTGCCATCACTCTGGAAGGCGGAACGCAGGAATTCGACCCTTCAGACCTTTTAGCTGCAATTGAATTCAAGTACGTCAAAAACATCAATTATTTGCGGTATAGGCCTGATAACGACCAAAGCAAGTATTGGGATATTGCCGAGGACATAGAACGTTAGGCAGCCTTCCGAATGAGATAGAACGCTGGTGTGTTGTGTTCGGGAATTATGGGATGCTTCGTCGTGACGAAGGCCAAGTCAAGAAAAACCTGAACGAGTTAGCTACTGAGAACGGGGTATCCTTCCGATTCGTGCTACCAGAGTTAGATTGACTCCATCTGCTTATTCATTCAGGTTCAAAAAGAAGGTCCTACGGCAAAACTTATCTACAAATATCTAACGCAGTCTTTCCCATCTCTATAGTACCGTCTTCTGAAATCTCATCAGTTGGCTGGGTTGTGTCAAGACTCCATTCACTCCGAACTGGTCACTAAATAGCCACATTCGAGTTGTTACTGGGAAGCCGATTTCTATGCCATCGGGCTTTGACTCCAGTGTTCGTCGATATACTCGTTGGCTTCCTGTATGCTAAGAGGTTGAGCAGATGTGCCGGTTCGAACGTAGAACTGCTCGCCATCATCTTCCTCGAAGAAAACGGGTTTCGGACTATCGTCAACCCAAATTACGCACACCTCCTTTCCATCTACTTCTTCGAAATTCACATGCGTATAGGCAGTAGCCATCATCTGATTCAATCGGTCCCCGACTTCTTGCCGAAGCTGGAGCCCGAATGAATCTTTGCCCTTTTGCATTAGATTGTAATCTCGTTCAAGCCCTTTGACCTCCTTCGTATCGTCTTCAACTCCGATAACGATGGCTCCACCTTCAGAATTCGCCAGCGCCGCAATCTCTTTCGCCACTCCTTTTTTCAGTTCCTTGTTGGCCTGCTCGCGATAGACATCGTACAGGAACGTCTCCTTGAATTCGACACGAGCATTCTCCCCTTTCTGAATGAGTTCTTCTGCTGATTCTTTTTCTCCTCCACCGCCCCCATCAATTACCAAATCATCCATGTAGTCATTGATAGCATCGGCCAAGAGTTCCCGCCGCTTAGCAAGGAAGTCTTCGTAGTTTTCGAGCTTCCACAGTTCAGGATTGTTTGGTATGAACTGCGATTCTATTCCTTGTGGATGGTCTTCGATGATGTCTGGGAGATACTTCTCGGGGAGGTCCTCACCCAATTGTCGGTTCGTTGCTGGTGTCAGGAACGCCCGATTCGCAATTTCGTTGACCAGCTTCCGATGTGTTGAATTCCCGGAGTCATACTTCTCGTAGAGCTTGCTTTTCGGGAAGATATGGTGGGATTCCAGTTGATAGCTCCCCTTGAGAGGTTCGCCAGTTTTCCAGTCCACAGGGTCGTTAGCACGGATAACGGTACGCACCATGTTATAGAATCGACGAGTTCGTTTTCCACGCCCTTGGAGGTCAGAGGCTTGCACTTCAATGCGGCCCCGCTCATCGCGAATCTCCTGAATAAGATGGTCAGTTGGTGACTCATTATCCAAGAGCGAGAGGTCATGCTCAACGGTTGTGTCCGAAGAGCCACTATACCGGGTCCACATCATCGCCGCATAGAGCCAGCGTAAGAATTGAGTTTTCTCTTGGTGTGAGATTTGCTTGTCCTGTTTATCGAGGTGTACAATAAACGGAATTAGAACGTCTCGGGTATTGATGTAATCTGAATTGGGGATGTGCCCGTCATTCTTGAGTACGTTGACCACGTAATCAAGGATACCTCCGTCCTCTGCGAGACGCTCCCATTTTGACTTAAGTTCCTCCTCCGGAATGTCGTAGACCTGCTCGTACGTCATCGTCTCGGTCAGCGTGCCTATCATACATTTCACGTAAAAGTTGAGGTTAAAGTCGAAGCCCTCCTCCGCCAGTTCGGCCTGCTTAGCCTTCATATTACGTCGAATGTACGCCCACTCAGCACTCATGTGGGCAAGCGCAAGTTCGGCATCACTCAGGTGTGTCCCTTGGGAGTTGATTTTGTCGAAAAGTTCGATAGCCTGATGAATATCTGCAGACTTTGGGAGCGTTTCGACTGGAAGGATACGTGTCGTAATGTTCTGGAGCTGGTTGAGATGCTTGTTGTACTTTTTAGAGACCTCCAAGACTTCCTCGGGATTATCTCCAAGTTGGTCTTGAGCAATCGAAATCCCCTCGATATCGCCATTGAAGCAATCTATTACTTTGACCCATTCAGCACCTTCGCGCACAACTTTATTTTCAAAATGGAATTCGCCACTATCGACATTAAAATAGAGATTCCGCGGGTCGTTGTTGATATCCTCTTCTTCATAATAGGGCGGAATGCTATCCTTGACGAGCATATAGAGTACCGTCAACCGCTGCTGCCCGTCAAGAAGAACCTCAAACAGAGCGTGCTTCTCTTCCTCAATCGCTTCGTTCTTGATTTCAGGTGGGTTCTCAGTCTCCCATGTGAGCAGACTCCCAATCGGATACTCCTTGAATAATGAATTCATCAGCTCCTTCGCTTGCGAATTTTTCCAAACAAACTCGCGTTGAAACTCTGGAAGGACGATAGCATTAGACTCAACCCTATCAAGAAGCTTGCTGATTTCCATACGGCAACTTTCAAAGCAGGGACCAAAATACTCTGGGGTGGCGATTATCGCCACTTTGCGAACAGCGCGCAGACAGGATTCACCCCTAATAGATTTGCATAGATGACAGGTCCAAGGATTTCAGCCTATCAACAAACATACGTAGACGGGATTTGACGAATTGACTATGCCATCAGACGAGGATGAAAATGAGTCCGGCGAGGCAAGCGAATCGGTAGTAGAGAGAGCAGAGGCAGCTGCTAGGGCTGGATTGTCAGGTGTTGATTTAGAGGTTAACATACCTGCCGAGACGATGGTTAGTATGTATGAAGCAGCTGACGCCGTAAAACAGACCCGTGATACATTCCGAGAGTCTATAGACTGGACAAGCCTGTATGGGGCAATTGAGACATATTTTGAAGAGATATCAAGGGTCATTGCGAATGATATCAGTGGGTTGGACTCGCCCGAGGACTACGACCCCGATGATTTGTCTGTAACACCTATCGCTGAACAGCTTGGACGTGAATCATTAGACAACCTTATTGAAGAAATTGAGTCGGGAGGATACAGCGACTTGGAGGAATATCTTGACCGTCTCAAAACCGGACGTGAGCATTTTGAAAACAACTCATACGGAGCAGCTGCCTTCTACTTCATTAGTGTTCAAGACGGTCTGATGTCGATGCTCTGTGACCATTTCGGCTGCTCGACCAATAATGCTGGCTACTACGGTAGGTCAAAGAAAGTTAACGCGTTTGCACAGGCGTACAGTAATCAAGAGTTCCACGGTGTAGAAACAGGTGACGTGATTCCTCCCTACGAAGACTTCTACGAGCATAGAAATGCCATAGTTCACGGCTCTCCCTCATCTGCATATCTTGACCGAGATATCGCCGTACTTTCGATGCTGTTCTTGATGTTGACGTTGAATGCAACAGTAGCTGAACTTTCTTAGTTCCGTGATGTTGTTAGAGTCAAAAGGTCGAAGGGATGGTCTTGGGTGTTGGCGATGATGCTGAAACGGCTAAGGCAAGCGCATCCACACAATCGTCATGAAACCCCGACGGTGCTGAGTAACTGACCTGACCGCTTTCTTTCCTCTCGAACTCGTACATCTCTAGCTCATTGAGGAGTGTGTTTGCAGACGCCGGGACGGTGATACGCCCTGTCTCCAATTCCGTAATGAGGTTCTCTATCAGCGTCTGTTTCTTTCGAGATGTGAACCGAATCGGGTCGACTTGGTATCCTGCTCTCTCGATGTCCTCAACAATTTTGTTGTCTCGGGTTCCATCAAGAGCGACGATATTCGGCTCGTAGCGGTCGGCAAGTCGCTCAATGATAGTCTGAATCCTATCCCACGTCGTTTGCTGGACACTCTCCAACGCAACCACGCGGTCATCTCCATCCAGGACAAGTACAACCGTCCAGTCATCGAAGCGAGCGAAATCAACGCCAATGCGATACGGGGACGCACTCTCACGGACACTGACTGGAAGCGTATAATCCTCTACGTTTCGTTCACGGATATCTCCAAATACACTACCAGTATCATCGACGAAGTGAGCTTGGTATTCCTGCTCGAATACTCGCTCTGGCATATCCTCTTTCGCGGACTCTATCTCCGAATCAGGAACGTGTGGATTCTGATTGGTTGGAGCCTGCCAGCTTGCTACATCCGGGTGGTCGACCGATTTCCCACGCTGGAACCATCGATAGAACCAGTTCCGACCTTTTGGGGTCCCAATCGCAATCATATCCCCGAGTGTGTCTGAAAGAGTCGGGCGGAGTTCGTCTGTCCACGCTCGCTCCGGAATCGAGCCAGCCTCGTCGATGATGAGAAAGTTGACACCACCACCTCGGAGAGAGTCTTCCCGCTCTGCAGACCGGAATGAGATAGTAGACCCGTTTACGAGCGAGATTTCACGTGGCTTCGTCCGTTTAGGGTAATCGGCAAGCACATCTGGAGAGAGTAACGGCTTCACCTTATCGAAGCCAAAATCGTTCGCCTGGTCGTATGTAGGGGCAACCCACCACACCGCCATGTTGGGTTCGCTAAGAGCACGTTCAAGAGCAAGATGGGCGCACATCTCACTTTTTCCCCATCGACGTCCACAGGCAACGATTCTAAAGCGAGCATCGTGGTTCATGATGACACGCTGTCCATCGTGAGGCTGCCAGAGTGACCGGAGAATATAGCGATTCGTCTCGATATCGTCTCCATCAGTGGTACCCGAACCCAGCTCAGACCTCGTGCCGGAGATTTCAGTCATCATCTATCTCCTCCGGTGTCTCGACTTCAACTCCTTCCGGTCCGCTTGTGAATCCGAGCGATTCGTGGTCGACATCTCCACTCTCGGTTGTCGGAAGTGGGTCTCCCTCACCGTCGCGGACTATCTCGTATGCGACGTCAACATTTCTCGACCGCATGTCGACGTCAAGCTCCGACTTTGCGGGCTCGCGGTGCTGTTCACCAATGTCGGCCAACCACCCATTCCACTCTTGAGCAACATCCCATGCTGCTTTCGTTGCCCGCCAATCATCCTCAGCGAGTAACTCTCGAACGACATGCTGGTACAACGTCCGGGTGGTGAACTTCGCGTCGGTTCCCAGATGTTCCGTAATCGACTCGCGGAGCCGGTCCATGTCCCGCGAGACCGTGGACTCGTGGACATCATATTTCTCGGCGAGCTCACGTTGATTTACTGCAGATGGCGCTCCCAATTCGATGATAGTCTGCAAGATATCTGCTCGCCGTTCATGGGCGGTGAAGTCGTTCGGGGGCTTCCCGTCTGGCGGGTCTATGTTTGTGTAGTCGGGTTCTTTCTCTGTCATAGCTTGCACATATTTGCACGTCTCATCGCGGCTGGGACTGAATCAGCCGAGATTACACTCTCGACGGCGCTTGTGGTCCGCGAACCCCGGTGACGAGCCGAACGTCCTCTTACCGGCTCGTTTAACGCCCGCAGCGGATACCCACACTTAGATATGTTCGGTAAAAACAGCTTTGCAGCATTCTCTACCCTCTGTTCTATTTCGAATTGAAGGCCCTCGTAGCATGGAGATGTACATATACATCTGAAATGTACATTTACATTCGGAGAGGCCCGGCCACACCCATCTCTGCTTCGCTTATCTGTAGAGGTGAATACCCGGGCCAAACTCTCTCCGAATACCCCGGAAATAGACGTTCTCGTTGACGACCAAACCTTGTTTATTATCATTCTAATTTGAGATTTTGGCTGGTTCGTTGGCCTCACAATAGACGGTGTTTAGTTTACTTCTCAGGAAGTTCGAAGTGGAAGATGAACCACCGACCAATTTGTGAAAATGGTTCGTCTTCGTTTGCCAGTTGCTGAATAGACTCCCCTCGTCGGCTCCAGAAATACTCGTCCAAGTCTCGAAGGCCCCATCCTCGCGCCAAGTCATCTATCCGTATGATGCCATCCGGTTCCAATGAATCAGTATGAATTATCGCTTCGACTATCGGCTGATTATCCTCCGGAGAAAGGCCAACGTCGCCGAATTTGCCAAAGTTGACGTACACCATCTCTCTATCTCTATCGACATCGGTTATCATGCACTTTCCTTCGTGATTCATAGTTTCTGTAGTGTCTTCTTTCCCAACCATAGTTTCTCTCCGTCACAGCTTGCGTTTGCGGGAAGTAACCGCACACCTTTCGTCAAGCCAGAGGCGAAGTTGGGTCATAGGAGGTCCTCCAGCGAGGATGTCTTCTGGCCTGACGTGTCCGTCGTATCGGGCGTGGCCGTGTCCGCTGCTGCCTCTGATATGGTCTCTTCGCCGTCGAGGACCTCCTCAGTACTGAGGAACTGCCTGACACCTTTTTCGACCACGGTCTCAGGGTCGGAATCAGTTCGTTCAGCGTACTCTCGGATGGCCGTCGAGATGTCATGGTCGAACCGGAGCGATAGCTTCAGTGGGTCGTGTCGGGCGTTCGCAATCGCGTCATCAACAGACACCCCCGCGTCAACATCGGCCTTGATGTCCCGGACATCTTGACGGGTTAGTTCGTCCTCGGCGACCAACTGAGCCAATCGTTCCCCATCCTCGCCGCCATCAGTGACACGTCTGATGTCAGCAAGAGTCGTCTCACCCACGGCGTCTGCAAGCTCTTCGCCATCATCGGTCTGCTCTCGGGTATCGACGTCAAGTGCGGTCCCGCCCCACTCATCATTTAGCGGCTCCAGCCACGCGCGTATCGTCTCCGACGGAACACCGAGTTCATGTCCGAGGTGTGAATAACTCGGCATTCCCTCGCCACCAATCCGTTGCCAATACTCCTGAAGCGCTTCACATCGGTCCTTCACAGACACCTCTCGTCGGAACAGGTCCACATTTTCGCTGATACTCGCACGGAGCGCGTCGGCATCATCGTAGTCAGCGACGATGACCGGCACAGAGTCGAGCCCGGCCTGGCGGGCAGCGAGCACGCGTCGTTGACCAACTACGACAGTATACCCCCTCTCATTCCTTCGCACTATCGGTGGTTGGACTACACCGGACTTCTTGATTGATTCGGTGAGGTCAGTGAGGTCCTCAACGTCATTTCGTTCATTCATCGGGTCGACAGTGAGGGCATCGGGCGAGACACTCTCGACGTTCATGAGCCCACCCCCTCGGTGCGTCCGATTCCCGGAGATTCTTTCCGGGAAACCGTAGCGGCTACGCCCTCTGCCGCCTTGCGGAGCGAAGGTGACGGACGTGTTACTGTTCGAAGTCCAGTACCGAAATACCATGCCGCTTGTCGGACTGCAGCCGCAGTCTTTGTGTTATCAAGCGCTCCGGCGTCTGCTATCTCGCAGTCACGCTCGTCAGCCGCCACGGCGTCAAGTCTTGCATCGCCTACATCGCGATAGGCTGCCCCCGCCGCGAGCACGTCATCTGCCCCCAGTTCGGCCACCGTCGCCAGCGCTTCCGCACCTTCGCTGAGGTAGCTCAAAGGCCGGTTGCTGGTCATGTTCTCCGACCTCTCGTTTGCCCACATCCATTCCTCGGCAGGATTATCACTCGTGGCCTCTGCGGACTCAAGCGGCATTACGTCCACCTGCTGTCCCCGCTCTCGGTTGACCCACCAGTAGTCGTGTAGTTCGCGCTTTGTCGGTAGCTCCTGCGGCGGCCTAAAAAGCACAAGGTGTGTATGCGGAACGCCTCGCTCCGTCGGTTCGACAACCGTCACTCCCGGCGGCCGGTCCAACCACCGACGGAGCAACTCGACGTCGTCAAGCAGACTATCGGCAGCGTCCATAATGCTCTCAAAACGGCCAGGAGCCGTCGTCGCCGTCACGAGCACTCCCTTCCGGTATCCTCTCTCCTCAGCTCCGGCAAACGCCGTCCATACCCTATCACGGCCCCCCAGTGCCCTCGCAACGTCGTTGAACCGCGTTGGCTCCGGCCCACCATCTGCACGCTCCTCGCCGAGCAGCTTCCCACCGAACGCCTCAACTAACCCTCCCCACGCCCTCGCCGTAGAGAGAGTTTCCCGTCGCGAAAGGTATCCCTCTGCTCGTACCAATGCCGTCGAATCGTGCTCATGTTCCGTTTTGCCACTCCGGTTATCAAGCACGTCTGGGGCTGGCGTGGTTCGAGTTGGGAATAACCAGACAAAATCGCCCGCAGTCTCTCGAATTTCGAGCTCTTCCGGAGCCACCTGAACAGCCATCTTCGATGTAGGTTTCTCAACTTCGTGGTGGCGCTCGCCGTGCCGTTTAACAAACTTCCAGTCAGCGTCACCCGACTCAACTTCGGGGCCGAACAGCTTTCGAGCATACCAGATGACTGGTGCGCCTTCTGGCGATTCAATGAGGAGCCGTTCGAGCGCATCATGGTCTTCAGCCCGAGGAGTCCCTACCCAGGGTCGACAAGCGACCTGAGTGGGGGGTCCCTGACACCGAGGGTCAGTGGGTTCACCCACGGTTGTTTCGCGAGACAACTCAAACTCTACCTGCGACTGTTCAGTCATCTCTCGTCACCGTTGAGCAGTGCACGCGCATACTCCGAGACGCGCAAATCGTCACGCTCAGCCAGCCGCTCAAGCATCTCCCTGCGCTCTTCAACCGGGTTACCCATTGTCCTCCCTCGTTTCTTCTGTGACCCGTCGGAGGTCCAGTTCTACCAGGTCGCCGTACTCAAGATTTAGTTCTCTTCGTACGGCATGCGGGATGACGATACGTCCATCATTCCGGAGCGGTACTGTTACTCGCACGTAATGACATTGGACGTCAGGGAATGCCAACCTATTTGTAACCCCATATCTTTTGATGAGACGAAAAATAGCCTAATGGTCTTTAAATATGGGAGGTAAACGAGACGGATTCCTCTGGGATGATGAGCGAGATTTCATTGATGCACATGCCGGACCTCCCGGAGCAACGATTGAGATGCTGGAAACCAACGCTGACGGCGAAATGCAGTTACAGAGTGAATCCCGCAACGACGACCTTCTTGAAAAAGTAACAGACATTAGCGATACAAAATATCGGCTGCGGCACGAAACCGCGACCTCTGATAGTATCATTGGGATTTTACGGGCGAGCCGGATGGATTTGGAGCGTCTCAAAAAGTTCTACTGCCAAGTTCTGCCACAGCCCGGTGGACGTTGGTACTGGAGAGACCGCGTCCTTCCACACATCCAGCAGGAGGTAGAATCCCTTCAACTACTGCTCGAATCGTGGCAAGAAGTGGCTGACAGCACCGGAGATGAGACTGCCAGAGAAGTACTCTCCGATGCAATGGGCCCGCTTCATCGTGGTCTTGATGAGCTAAACGAACGGCTTGACGCTATCGACGAAGGAACCGCTGACCTCGAAAAGGAGTCAGAAGGTATCGTAGACAATAAGCAAGAACTCAGCGCTCGACGAGAGGCGTTATTTGCACTATTAAGGAACGAAGACCTCTTGGAACTTTTTGAATTTATTGCTGACAATCCTGGCAAAGAACTCCCCAAGGAGAAAATAGGGGGCAATATATGGGAATGGTGGGCCTCTCGAACGTTAGAAACTGAACACGGACTGGTCAAGGATAAGGAAGAGTCATGGGGCTATCAACTGTCTGACCGAGGAGACTTAGTTTACGAAGTTCTCTCGAATTTCGAAGATGCTTCTCTCGTACAGATGGCTGGAGAAGGAAAGATGAGTACTGCTGAGGCAGCTCTCATTTTGCTTGACCACCACTTCCCTGTGGACCAATGGTTTGGTTAAGTAGGATGCTCACGGCCATGAGGTAGTAGTCCGTAGATTACCGACTGCTCGTTAGTAGGACAATTGGTTGAGGAACCAGCAGGTACCGTACGTTTTCAGTTCCGAGCGCGCGAGACTCTACTCTATCGGGAGATTGATGGCCTGCCCGTTAGAGCCTCTTTTTATAACCGATGTCAAGTCGGAGAAACGCAATACGGAATCGAAAAAGGACTTGAACCCTTTTTAAGCAAGCCTAGGCCGGGATTTGAACCCGGGCTCTCGTCCTTACCAAGGACGCGCTTTACCTCTAAGCTACCCAGGCGCGTATCGGAGTTGCCGCGATTCGTCTTTAGGCGTTTCGATTCACCCCCGCCGTGCGGTCCAGCCACACGATCAGTCCGGGACGGGAGCGGGACGGCGGCGTTCAGAGGTGCTCGGCCAGCGTCGCGGTGGTCCGCTCCGAGAAGAGTCCCTCGGCCACCGGTAATTCGGCCTCGCTCCCGGCGAGAGCGCCGACGTGCTCGCGAAGGGCCGGAGTCGCCTCCAGTCCGCCGGCCGTCACGCCGGCGACGGCGGCGAGTTCGAAGACGTCGGCCTCCAGGTTTCTATCGTAGGAATCGTCTCCGGTCGTCCGTCGGCGGGTCTGGTCACCGCCGAAGGACCGAACGACGGCCACGGCTTCTGCGGCGGCCTCGGTCCGCGCGAGCAGGTAGAACCCGCGTGCGACCATCACGTCGGCGACGAGGATCGACATGTCCGCCTCGATGTCGGCCGCGTTGGTCGCTTCCCCCGGGTCCACCGCGCCGCCGGCCTCGCCGACCGGGACGGCGGAGGGGTCGCCGACCTCGCCGTCGGGGACAGTCACGTCGCCGCCGTCGGTCATGCTCGCGTCGTCGGCTGACGGGACGGGGACGTCCTCGCTGTCTCGCTCCCAGGGTGGGTCCTGCGAGAGCACGCGGGTGAGCCGCAGTCCCTCGTAGATGAGCTGGACGCCGGCGCCGCGCTCGGCGACGGGGTCGTCGGGATCGGACTCGACGGTCGCCTCGGGGGCGTCGGCCGCGCGAGCGCTCAACAGCGTCAGCGCGCCGGGCGCCATCGACCCCGATTCGAGGCGCCCGCGGATCCGCTGGCGAAGGCGGTCGGGTTCGACGTCGCCGACCGCCTCGACCGCGGCTCGTCGAACTGCGGCGACTTCCTCCATTGCCGTCGACTAGCGGAGGGAAGGGCAAAGACCTTTGGAAACCTCTCACCCACGAACGCCCATGTCCCGCACGCTCGCCGCGGTTCGGTCCGCGCCGACCGCCGTCGCCACGCTCGCCCGCCGCCCGCCCCGGAGGTGTCGCCGGTGATCGCCACCGCCCGCGAGGGCGATGTCTGCGTCCTTACGCTCGACCGTCCCGGGAGACGGAACGCGCTCACGCTCGACGCGCTCGACCAGTCGGTCGTGGAGCGCGTCCGTGCTCACGCCGCCCTCGGGCACGGGCTCGTCCGTGAGCCCGGCGAGGATCCGCCGGTACGCCTGGAACTCGCTGTCGGCGTGCCGGCCGTCGACGACCACGAACCGGACGTTCAGGGGCGTGCTCGCGCGCGTCGTCGTCCCGATCGCCTGCCCGCGTCGCCCGAGCACGCCCTCGAGGTTCGCGAACAGCGACCGCACGATCGCGGTCTTTCCGCTCCCCGGCGGGCCGACGACGGCCGCGGGCCCCGGAATTTCGTCGTCGAACACCGCGTCGAGCGCGTCCAACAGCAGTTCGATCGTCGGCCCGCGACCGACCGGTTCGTCCGGGTGCGTGATCGGCGCGATCGCGATCGGGTCGACGAGGATCCCGCTCCCGGCGGTGTTCTGGCGGCGACGGCGCGCGATCCTGTCGCGAAAGTTCACGCGAACCCACCCCCACGCTGCCTCGTCCCC
>ENA-ORCR01000079-ORCR01000079.1-marine-metagenome-genome-assembly--contig:-NODE-79-length-121239-cov-10.308348_pt1 | contig 121239 bp, 133 predicted proteins | sample MGYA00237782_ERZ508514 | MGnify/ENA primary metagenome ERZ508514 (study PRJEB26185, sample SAMN06268960) | marine metagenome | isolation source: Eden Landing Ponds, San Francisco, CA, USA | place...
CCATCGAGTCGATCGGCTTCGAGTGCACGCGCTGTGGCGGCTGCTGCACCGGCGAGGCCGACGAGCCACACACGGCGACCGTCTTCCCGGACGAAGTGCGAGAGGTACAGGACGCAGCAGCCAGCGACGACGCGGACACCGACTACGACTGGCGCGACGTCGCCCGGCCGATGCCCTACGGACTCTCGGAGGGGGCCGACGGGCTCGAAGGCGAGACGTTCGAGTGGGCGCTCCAGACCGACGCCTGCGGGGACTGCACGTTCTACGAAGAGGAAGACAACCCGGACCAGCCCGGCGACGGGTACTGCAGCGTCCACGAGAGCAGACCACTGATCTGCCAGACCTACCCGTTCAGCGTGGCGCTGGCCGGCACGTCGCAGCCGATGGGCGAGGCAGTCGACGAGTCGGGGATCGTCCGCGCGCACGAGTGTGAGGGGCTGGGCCGGGATATCGACCGAGAGGACGCCGAAGCGCTCGCTGCGACGCTCCGCGAACGGGCAATCCGGGAGTTAGAGGAGGCAATCGCCGTACGGGACGAGTACGAGCCGGTAGCCACGGAGGCTGGCGAGGTAGTGATCCACGATTCGGAAGGTGCGAAAACACTGGACGGGTCCACGCTGGAGTAACGGCAGCGGCAGGTCGAGCGGCGACAGGATTTTAATCGATGCTGCCAACGGCGTGAATGGAGATCTACTGTGCAAATCTCTGAAAAACTATTGTGTCTGTTCAGTGCGGAGATCGAATCGGATGGCGACCGCTACGTCGTCGAAGTACCAAAGCGTGAACTCGAGACCGGTTCCATCGACGACGGCGAGACGTACCGCGTCGCGCTCATCGCCGGTGACGAGGAGGAGGCCACGACGAGCAGCGAACCGAGTGCGTCGGCAGCCGACGTCGCTTCGGACCAGCCCCAGCCCCCGGTCGAAGTGGGGGAGACTCGGTACGTCGAGATCGAGGACATCGGCAAACAGGGCGACGGCATCGCTCGCGTCGAGCGAGGCTACGTGATCATCGTTCCCGGCGCCGAGGTCGGCGAGCGCGTGAAGGTCGAGGTCAGCGAGGTCAAATCGAACTTCGCCGTCGGCGAGATCATCGAAGCGTAGATCGTCACCGATCGTTTCGCTGACCGCGGCGCTACGTGGATCAGGAGGCGCAGAGGGTAGCCCGCATCGGAGAGAGCTCGGCGACTGCGGGAGTCAGTGCTATTCGCGTACCGGTCTACTTCAATCGCTCCTGCAAGAAGGACGGATGGGCGGCGGTCACGCCCTCGATCGAGAGAATTTCGTCGCTGATCACGGCGCCCAGTTCGTCGCCGTCGCCGCCACGAACTTCCGCCATCAGCATGTGGTCACCGCTGGAGGTGTAGAGCGCCTCGACGTGATCGAGCGCCTGGAGCGCTCTGGTCGCTTCTACGTAGCGCTCGCTGGCGACGTCGATGCCGACGAGCGCGATGGACTGGCCGGAGAGTTTCTTCGGGTCGACCTCGGCGGAGTAGCCGACGATGACACCCTCCGACTCCAGTTGCTCGATATACTTGCGCACCGTCGGTTTCGAGACCTCGGCTCGCTCCGCGATCTCCCCGTAGGAGGCTTTGGCGTCCTCCTCGAGGACTGAGAGGATCCGGTCCCTGGTCGACTCGCTACTCATCACAACTGTATTTCGCGCTGACGGAAAAATATCTTTTGAATATGAAAACAGGGTGCTGACGGACGTGAAACCGGAGAAATCAGGAGATAGAGGGGTCGAGCGGGCTACTTGTGCCGGTCGAGCAGGTCGTAGCTACGCTTCCACTCGGCGTCGTCGTCGAAGTACTGCTCGACGACGGGCTCCTCGGGCATCTCGCCGATTGCCTGCTTCTCTTCGCTGTAGGACGGTCGGTCCTCGTCGACGTAGAAGCGGCCAGTGAGGACTTCGCCGTCGTAGAGCGCCGACTCGGTCTCGTACATCATCTCGGCGGCCTCGCGCCGGTCGGTGACGTCGAAGTCGTAGTCCTCGGATTCCTGAACGTCCACGTAAGGGACGTACTGCTTCGCGTCCTTGTTCCAGGTCGGACACTGGGTCAGGAAGTCGACGTGGGCGAAGCCGTCGTGCTCGATGGCCTCCACGAGGATCTCCTTGGCCTGGTTGGGGTTGACCGCAGCCGTCCGTGCGACGTACGACGAACCAGACGTCAGCGAGAGGCTGAGCGGTCGGAGCGGCGATTTCGCGGACCCGTGGGGCTGCGTCTTCGACTTGTGGCCCTTGGGGCTCGTCGGGGAGGTCTGGCCCTTTGTGAGGCCGAAGACCTCGTTGTTGAACACGATGTACGTCATATCGTGGTTCTCCCGAGCGGAGTGGATGAAGTGGTTCGCGCCGATGCCGTAGCCGTCGCCGTCACCACCGGCCGCGATCACTTCGAGGCCGGAGTTGGCGAGCTTCGCGGCCCGTGCAACGGGCAGCGAGCGGCCGTGGATCGTGTGGAACCCGTAGCTATCGAGGTAGCTGTTGAGCTTCCCCGAACAGCCGATACCGGTACACAGCAGCGTCTCCTCGGGCGTCCGGCCGACCTCTGGCAGCGCCTGTTTCAGCGCCTTGAGGACCGAGAAGTCACCGCAGCCAGGACACCACGTCGGCTGTGGCTCGATCCCCGGCGTGAACTCGTCGCTGTCGATCTCCCGTTCTTCGCCGATGGCGTTGAATGCACTCATAGCTTAGTCACCCGCTGCGGGCTGGATGGTGGTGTTCGTTCCCGGCGTGTCCTCCTCGCCCTGTTGTTGGGCCTCGTAGCCCTCGACGACCTCTGCCGGCTCGAAGGGGTTGCCGTTGTACTTGAGCAGGCTGGTGAGCTTCGGACCGAACCGGCCGAGCTCCTTCTGGATCAGTCCGCGGAACTGCGCGGTCGCGTTCATCTCGACGACCATCGCCTCGTCGACGCTCTCGATGAACGCCTCGAGTTCGGCCTCGGGGAACGGCATCATGTCGCTGACGCCGATCGCCTTGACGTCCTTCCCGTCGTCGTTGAGTCGACGGGTCGCCTCGAGGACGGTGCCCTGGGAGCTGCCCCAGGTGATGATGCCGAAGTCCGCGTCGTCCGGACCAACGGTGGTCTGGTTGCTGTCCTCGGCGGAGTCGAGATCGTCGCGGATGTGGTCGAGCTTGCGCATGCGGCGGTCCATCTGCGCGACCCGGTTCTCCGGGTCCTCGCTGATGTGACCGGCCTTGTTGTGCTCGTTCCCCGTCGCGAGGTAGTGGCCGCCCTTCTGCCCGGGCAGCGATCGCGGGCTCACGCCCTTGTCGGTGTCGTGCAGGAAGCGGTTGAACTTCCCGGATGGGTCGTGGGCCGCCTCTGCGATCTCGTCTTCGGTCAGCACCGTTCCCGGATCGGGATCGGGCTGGCGGTCGAAGAAGGACTCGTCGACGTTACGGTTCTCGCCGGAGAGCTTCTGGTCGATCACGACCATGACCGGGATCTGGTAGTCGTACGCGAGCTCGAACGCCGTCCGCGTCTGCTCGTAGCACTCGCGGATGTTGCCCGGCGCGAACACGACGCGACAGGAGTCGCCCTGACTGGTGTAGAGGATGTGCTCGAGGTCGCCCTGCTCGGGCTTGGTCGGCATCCCCGTCGAGGGGCCTGCACGCATCGCTTCGATGAGCACCAGCGGCGTCTCGGTCATCTCTGCAAGTCCGAGGGGCTCGCTCATGAGGGCGAAACCACCGCCGGACGATCCAGACATCGACTTGACGCCAGCGTGTGACGCACCGACGGCGAGCGCGGCCGCCGCAATCTCGTCCTCGACCTGTTCGGCGATACCGCCGAAATCAGGCAGGTTCTGGGTCATGATCGTGAACACGTCTGTCCACGGCGTCATCGGGTAGCCAGCGATGAAGCGACAGCCAGCGTCCAGAGCGCCGTAGGCGACGCCGTTGGACCCCGAGAGCAGAACCTGCTCCTCCTCGTTCGTGCCAGTGGGCACTTGCAGGTCGTGGGTGTGCTCGAACCCCTCGTTGACCTGGTCGTGTGCCTGCTGGAGGATCTGGAGGTTCTGTTCGAGGATGTCCCCACCCATCGCGTCCTCCATCAGACTCTCGACCTCGTCGAGATCCATGTCGAGCAGTGCGGCGGTCGCACCCACGCCCGCCGTGTTTCGCATGACCTCGCGGCCGACTTCGCGGGCCATCCCGCGCAGGTCGACCGGGTAGACGTGCCAGCCCTCTTCGTCGGCACGCTCGTTGAGATCCTCGACGTCGTCCTCGTCGAGCAGGCCTTCGTCGTAGACGATGATGCCGCCCTCTCGGAGGTCGTCGAGGTTCTCGGTCAGCGGTTTGGTCTCCTCGTTGCCGTAGTACGCGTCCTCGCTGGGGTTTCGCGCGAAGGAGTCACCCAGTGCGAGCAGGAAGTTGTAACCGTCCCCTCGCGAGGGTACCTCTCCGTCCGCCGCCCGAATTTCGACGTACGTGTGGCCGCCCCGGATCCGCGACGGATAGTGCCGGTGCGTAAACACGTTCAGCCCCGAGCGCATCAGCGCTTTAGCGAAGTTCTGACTCGTCGAGTCGATTCCGTCTCCGGAACCCCCCGCGACGCGCCAGATGAGTTCGTCGTCAGTCATAGGTTTGTGTCACGGCCTCGAATGGCCCGTGCTAAGCGGAAGGTTCGTCCCTTCCCAGTAAAGGCTTTGCCATACATTGGCAGGGAACGATGGTGACAGTCTCCGATTCCCGGTAGCTGTCCCGGCTCGATTTGCCGGATGTTTCCGAAATCGCCCTCATCTCCGTCCCGGCTACCAAGCGACGAACTCAGCGGTAGTTCGGGACGCGGGCGGACCGATCGCTACCGTCGTGGAAGGGTAACGTCGCGAGCGACGCCGGAACTGACTCGTCATCGATCCGGATCGAGAGCTCGCCATCGGTTGCGTCGGTCTCGGTCGACGCAGCGTCGTCTGTGGACGTTTCGTCCGTGCCCGAGTCCTCAGTAGCACGGTCTGAATCGCTACAGACCGCAGCGTCGACGACTGCCATCGCGATCGGTCCGCCGAGCGTCGGCGAGTCGATCCCACGCGTCACCGTGCCCACGGCCTCGTCGCCGTCCATGACGGCAGCACCGGCCGCCGGTACGGCCTCGGCGGTGAGTCCGACGAGGCGTTCAGGCTCGCTCCCGCGGTTTTCGATCCGCGAAACGACTTCCTGACCGACGTAGCAGCCCTTCTCGAAATCCAGGGCGTTCCGGATCCCCACGACGTTCGGCAGCCGCCCGTCGAGTTCGCTCCCGTACAGCGGCGTTCCCGCTTCTAACGTGAGCGTCTCCCAGGTCCGCCACCCGAAGGGCACCGCGTTCAGTCCCTGGTTCACCAGCACGTCGAACGTCTTCTCGGCCTGCTCGGCTGCACAGACCACGTCGTATCCTTCCTCTCCCGCGGGCGCGTCCGTTCGAATCACCGTCACGCCGACGTCGTCGAACTGGCCCCGATCGAAGGTCAGCCGCTCGTCCGGCGGGGTTCCGTTCGTGAACACGCTCGCGATCTTCTCCGTCGACTTGGGGCCGTGCACGCCGAAGACGCCGAACTCCGCCGTCGACACCTCGAAGGAGACGTCCTCGATGAACGTCTTGTCGGTCCACTCCGCCGCCAGCCACTCCGCCTCACCTGGCGGCACGAAACAGAGGAGTCGCTCGCCCGCGTGAAAGACATAGAGATCGGTCCGAATTCGTCCGTCGGGGTCGAGCAAGAACGCGTAGCAGCCGTTTCCCTCCTCGCTCGGGACCGCGTTCGTCAGCGCGTTGTCGACGTAGCTCACGCGGTCATCCCCGGTCACGGAGACGATTCCGTACGCGGCTTCCGTGACGCCGGAGACGTTCCGCACCGCCTGCACAGTCCGCTCTGGTCTGCCGTAGTCCAGCACGACAGAGCGGCCACCATGCTCGGTGAACCGGGCGCCGTGATCCTCGTGGACAGACCTGAGCACCGTCATGGAGGATGTTCCGACGGCGGTCCCCAAAACACCCGCGATCCACGAAGTCGGCGGACATCGGAGACCGTCGAGTACGACGGGGCAATGCGGTCTGGCTGTGGCCAGGTCGGAGGTAGCGCGGCCGGGATCGATTCGGTCCGGCGGGTGGGCGAGAGCTTGCTCCCGCTCAGAAGGGAAGACGGTCGCGGAGCCACTCTGTGAAGGACTCGTCGTCACTCTCCTGGCCGCTCGGGACGACGCGCGTTGCCGGCTTGATCGTCGTGCTCCCCGGCTGGCCGGAGCCGTTCTCCACGACGATCAGGTCGTCCTCTTTGAGCGACGCGAGCGCGGACTCGATGGCGTCGATGTCGGTCTCGACGTGAGAGCGCAGCTCGAAGATCGTCATCCCCTCCTCGTGGCGATCGACGAGCGCCTCCAGTATCGCGACCTCGACGTCTCCTCTGTCACTGTAGCCCTGCGCGACGCGCATCAACCGACGGTTCGGCGGCGAGGGAATTGACTGTTTGGGAGCGTGGTGACGGTTCGAGTCCACAGAGCGAGAAGACAACGAGAACGAGGGCGTCAGTCGCGTGATCGGGCTGCGATTCGTTACTCGGCGTCGGCGAGCAGCTCCTCGGCGGTGACGAGCGCCTCCAGTTCGACGTCGTGCTCTGCGAGCAGCTCCTCGGCACCCTCCTGTCGATCGACGACGACCAGCACGCGGTTCACGGTCGCGCCAGCCTCGCGCAGCCCCTCGACTGCGTCCGCAGCGCTCTGGCCGGTGGTAGCGATGTCTTCGAGAACGACGACTTCCTCGCCGTCGTCGAGTTCGCCTTCGACGAGATTCGCCGTTCCGTACTCCTTGCGCTGTTTTCGGACGATGACGTACGGCGTCCCCGTCTCGACGCTGGTGACGGCGACCAGCGGAACAGCTCCCAGTGCAACGCCGGCGAGTTTCGTATCGTCCTCACCGATCGCTGCGAGTCGCTCGGCAAAGGACGCGGCAATCTGCTCGAGACAGCCGGGCTCGGTCTCGAAGCGGTACTTGTCGACGTAGTAGTCGCTGGTCCCGCCGTGTGAGAGCTCGAACTCCCCGAACTGCACGGCGTCAGCAGCTCGCAGCGCGTCGATGAGCGTCCGGTCGGTCATGCCTCTCACTCCACGGTGCCGGTGCATAAACGGCGTGGAACCGTACCGACCGGACAGCGTCTGGCCACAAGGGCGCAGGCATTTTGTCGCCTGCGAGAACACTTAACATCGCCACTGCCCTAGCGCGGGTGGTCCCCATGGAATTCCACAGTCACGACTGGCAAGCACTCGCTACGACGATGGTCGGCGGCGGGCTCATCGCCGGGCTCGTGATGGGCGTGATCCTCCAGGCCGGCAACGGGATCATCGCGACGATCGGGTCGGTCTCTGGCAGCTCGTCGATGTTGATAGGCTGGATCGTCCACCTCCTGCTCTCCGTCGTCTTCGCTGCCGGATTCCTCGTCGTGCTCGCCTCGAAACCCATCGAAGTAGCCTTCGACACCCCGACCGATACCCTCTTGCTCGGCCTCATCTACGGGGCACTGCTGGGGTCGGTCACCTGGGGGTTCGTCATCCCGGTCTCCGTCGGGTTCGAGAGCGCGTTCCCACTGGATTTCAGCCCGAAGGCGACCTCCGTCGCTCGCTTCAGCATCGTGCTCGGGTTGGGGCACCTGACCTACGGCCTCGTCCTCAGCGCGATCGTCATCTACCGTCACCGACCGATGCCGCTGTTCGCGGACGAGGGGGAAGGGATCGAGGGGTAGCCAGAGAATCGAACTACTCGACCTCGACCCAGGCACCTCGCTCGTCGCTCGCCTGGATCGCGTCGAGCACTCGCTGAACGGCAAGCCCGTCCTGCACCGTCGCGACGTTGCTGTCCACGAGCGCCTCCGTCGCGCCAGTCGCTGCCGCCGACAGGAACTCGTAGTTCTCGTGGACGAACGTGTGCTCCCAGCCGAGCACGTGTCCCGGTGGCCACCAGGCGTCGACGTAGGGGTCGGACTCGTCGGTGACGAGGAGCGTTTCGAAGCCACGGTGGTTCGCGCGCATGACCTCGAGCTCGTTGAGTCGCTCGAGCGAGAAGGAGAGCGCGCCGTCGCTCCCCTCGATCTCGATCGTATGGTCGTTCTTGTGGCCCGTCGCCATCCGCGTGGCCTCGATCGTCCCCATCACGCCGTCGGCGAACTCCAGCTGGGCACTGAACGCGTCGTCGACGGTGACGGGGCGGGTCTCCTCGCCGTCCGCAGTCGGCCGTTCCTCGACGAACGTCTCGCAGTGCCCGCTCAGACGTTCGATCGGCCCGGCCTGCTCGCCGACGAGGAACTGAAGGAGGTCGATCGTGTGCGCGCCCAGGTCGCCCAGCGCACCGCTGCCGGCCAGCTCCTCGTCGTTTCGCCACGACCACGCGGCCTCCGGATCGACGAGCCAGTCCTGGAGATACCGCCCGCGAACGTGGCGGATTTCGCCGATCTCACCGTCGTCGATCAGTCGCTTCGCGTACTGGATCGCCGGGATGAAGCGGTAGTTGAACGCTGTACCGGCGGGCACGCCCGCGTCGTCTGCTGCGGCGGCGATCTCCTCGGCTTCGGGCAGCGTCCTGGCGAGTGGCTTCTCACAGAGGACCGGCGTCCCGGCCTCCAGGGCCGCGATCGTCGGCTCGGCGTGGACGTGGTTCGGCCCGAGGTTGTAGAACACGTCGACCTCGTCGACGACGGCAGACCAGTCAGTCGCGGTGCGGTCGAACCCGAGCCGATCGGCAGCCTCTGCGAGCGCCTCCTCGTTTCGGCCCACCAGCACGTCACGGTTCGTCGCCGGCGCGTCCGGGAAGAACATCGGAAGCCGATCGATCGCGTTCGAGTGGGCCTTGCCCATGAAGCGGTATCCGAGGATACCGACGTCGAGTGTCATGGATTCGAGTTCGTCGTCCCGCGTCTTAGTGGTTCCCGAGGTGGCAAGCTGGCGGCCGTCGGTTCCACCCTCGCGTGGCCACTCAATCAGCGAGCCTTGAACGCCGTCGCGAGACGTATCCGACGCAGAGCAATAGCCCGACTGCGGCGACACCGGTCGCGATGCCGAACCCGGGGAGTGAATCGTCCCCCTGGCTGTCGCTACCGTCATCTGCGACGCTCCGGTTAGTCTCCGCTGCAGTGGTGACGTCGACCGATCCGTCACCGGCAGTGCCCGGTTCGTACGCGGGGTCGATCTGCTCCCCACCCCCCGAAATCGCGATCGTCGTCTCGTCCCCGAAGCTCTGCATCCGATAGTCGTTACCGTAGAGATTGGCGCTGGTGTCGGCCACGACGACGCCCGCGTCTGCGGCCGGCGCGTCGTCTCGAATCTCGATCGTCACGGTCGCCACCACGCCAGTGCCGGTGACGCCGTTCTCGGCGTCCGTTCGCTCGTGCTGGACCCGAATCGCGCCGTCGCCGACGCGCTCGACCGTCTGGCCGACCGAACCGCCGTCCCGAGCGAGCCAGGGCCCGACTTCGACGTCGGTCGTCGGCTCGCCGACCGCCGGCGGGACTGCGATGACGAACTCGTAGGCGTCGATTCCCTCGTCTGCGTAGCCGCCGTCGCTGCTGAGGTGGACGTCGACGGTCACGGTATCGCCAGGTTCGGCTGCGTGCTCGTCGTCGCCGAACTCGAACTGAGCGACCGCGTCGCCGGCGAGTGCGGGCCCGGCAATCAGGCCGACGCCGACGATACCGACCAGCCCAACGACGGCCAGTGCGAGCCGCCGGCCGAGTATAGCCCGGGCACTGGTCGGGTCGATCACAGTCACCACTCTCCGAGCGTGACGTCGACCGAGGCCATCTCGAGGAACGCCGTCTCGTATCCCTGGTGGCGAGCGACGCCCGGTGGCGCCGGCATCTCGATCGTGAGATCGTCGCCCGGCTGGAGCGCGGCGATGGAGGCGCCGTAGTGAAAGCCTGCCCCGTCGTCGATCGCCGCCTGGAGGGCACGATCCTCGGCAACCACGGTACCATCCCGTGAGATCGTCACCGCGGGGGCCATCCCCGGAAGTGGGAAGCGGTTGTACGGCGTCCGCGGCGAGACCAGAAGGTACGGCTCCCCGTCCCCGAGGTAGTCATCGGCCACTGCGATCGCGACGTTGGCGTCGTCGCTCCGTGGAGGATCGTACGTTCCTGTCCCCGTCTGATCGCCCTGGAGCGTCCCCGGGAGATCGGTCGGCAGCGGAACCCTCCCCGCGGACCCCATCGGCTCGATCGCGCCCGGGACGCCGCGATCGGATTCGTCGACGTAGCTGATCCGGTCAGTGAGCGCGTCGCGCAACGACTGGTCGTAGGTGAACGAAAACGTCGCGGAACCGCTGTTGTCGAAGCGACCCGCAAACGACCCGGTCTGGCGGTGCGCCGGCGGCGGCATCGTGACTGTCACCTCGTACTCCCCGTCGCCGTCCAGCCCGACGTTGTCGCCAGCGTGGAGGCCCATCTGCTGGGAGAGCATCTGCCATGGGTTGCGATCGTCGACGACGGATCCAGCCGATTCGATCGTGGTCCGGAGCGCCCCGCCGGCGGGGATCGTCTGCCCAGTCTCGGCGTCTCGAACGGCGACCATCAGGTGGACGTCCGCGTCGTCGCCGATCTCGACCGACTCGAGGGTCTGTCCGGTAACGAGCCAGAACGGATGCGCGTAGGACACCATCGCCGAAAACTCGTAGGGGCCATCGTTCACGGTGCCCAGCGGTTCGACGCCCTCGCGGTGGCTGGGGACGTATACCACGTCCGGCGGATTCTCGACCGTCGGCAGCGAGTCGGTGGCGTCGCCGCCGTCACCGCCCATTCCGCGAATGTCGGTGCAGCCCGCCAGCGCCGCGAGCCCCGCCGCTCCTGCACCAGCGAGCCCACCGAGAATCGCGCGCCTGGACGGCGACGAATCGGCTTCCAGGGTCGTACTGTCCGACTGCTCGTCGAGTGGCTGGGAATCGTCCATCATGGGTTCGGCGTGGGTAGTGATCGGTGGGCACGCGGGGGGACGAGGTAGTTCCCGCGACGAAGCACCGAGAGGTACTGTAAAATTCCGTTGTTCTGTCGAACGCTCACCGCGCCGTTCTCGGCGAGCTCCTCCCCTGCCATCGCGCGTCGGACCCGCTCGAACGTCGAAATCTCGTCCTGCAGCGCGAGGAAGTGGACGCCCGGGAGGTTGCCAGCGACGGTCGTGTTGAAATCGCGACGGAGCAGCGGTGGGACCCCGTCCTCGCGTTCGCGAGCCGCCTTCTGGGCGTGTCCCACGACGCCGGGGTCCCGTGCGTCGGTGGCAGTGTCGTCGACGGCGTCCATGATGCCGGTGGACGTCCCGAGCTTCTCGCCAAACTCACCGACCCGATCCTCGTCGGCATGGACGTGACTGAACAGCTTGCTCACGCGCTCGTGGTGGCTGTCCTGATCGAACCAGGTGTTGATCTGGACCCTGAGCGTCTCGACGTGCTGGGTCGTCCCACCGGCGAAGGCACCGCCCTCGATTTCGACGTACTCCTCGGTCGCCTGGCTCTCCTGAAAGCCCGATCGGTAGCCCATCCAAAAGGGCGCTCCCTCGGCGATATCGTGATCTGGCATCCCCTCGACCTCGCCCTCGTCCTGTTTCTGTGCGGGGAGCCCAGGGCCGACGAATCCCGTCCGGCGGTCGTCCGGCTCCCCCGCACGCTCCAGAACGCCGTCGAACGACGTAGCCATCTCGTGACCGTTCAGCGTCTCGCGGTTGCCGAGGAGGGCCTCCTCCGCAGCGAGTACGACCGCCGGATCGTCGCTCGCGAGGTGAACGGTCAGGTCGTGCGTGTCGAACGCGATCGTCTCCGAATTCTCGAGATACGTCACCGGGCCGGGATCGGGCAAGTCGACGTCGTCGGGCAGTTGCTCGTCGAAACGATCGAAGTACGCAGGCGTGTAGCCGACCGTGAACAGGAGACCGTCTGGCTGGAGCGCGATCGCTCGTTCGAGCTCCCGCAACGCCTCCTCGACGGTCTCGCGATCCGAATCGCCGGGGGTACCATCGGCCACGAGCGAGAAATCAGCGAGCACGTGGTGGGCCGGCGGACGCACGTTCCCGTCCTGATCGCGCTCGAGCACGTCGTTCCAGGCGTGCTGGCGAGCGGGTCGGTCGTCGAGGGAGCCACCCGCCGGCGCATCGATCCGTTCGGTACCGCCACCATCCGACTCGCCGAGACAGGCCGAGAGGCCGGCCGCCCCGCCGACCGCCACCGCGGCCTGGAGGAACTTGCGGCGGGACACGTCGTCCCGATCCGGGAGGGTCATCGGCGACGACTAGCCCTGCAAGGGGCAATACGACTTCGGTCTCGAACCCACAGTCACCCCGCTTATGGTGGGTCCGTCCGTCGTAGCGTACATGCACCGTCGTCGGTTCGTCCAGTTCGGACTCGGCGCGTTTCTCCTCGCCGCCGCTGGGTTCGTCGTCAGCGGCCTCTCCAGACTCGTCGTCTCGCGGGAGACTGCATTGTTCCTCGGGGCGCCGCTGTTACTAGGTGGCGCGTTGCTCGCGGTCGCCGCGTTCGTCCTGGCCGTGCTCGCAAAAACTGGCGTTCTGAAACTCGACGGCGCCACGTGATCGCGTCGACCCCTGCTCGATTTTGCACCACCGGGAGTCACAACGCCTTAGCGTGTGCCCATCGTACCGAATCGAGCGTACCGTAGTCCCCGCCCGAGACGCCACACGGCCGCGATGACTGGCGGAGAACCCCGGTACGCGACACCGACGGGGCGCGACGGATCGCCCCCGCCCGGCACGAGGGTTAGCCGGCTGACCGTGGCACGCCGCCTGGGATGAGGCTGGTCGTTAGTGTTCCGGGCGTACATTTTGAACATGCGACGACTTCAGTAACGAGCGGAGCAGACACCCCATGGACTGGACGCTTCATCTCGCGAAATCGCAGGGGTAGGATTGTTCAATGCGGCCACTGTAGTGACCGCCGAGATTTTGTGAGACTCGACTTTCCACCGCGCTTCGTTCCTCTCCAGATCGCCACGGGTGGGGCTCCGGAAGGGGCCGACCGGTCGGCGATCGTAACGACGCAAGCACCGCAGGGAGGGAGCGAAGCGACCGACTGAGGAGCACAGCGAGTTAGGATCGCCGAGCGGGAGGGGGCTTCCGTAGGCGGTTGCGGTCGGACCGCCGTCCGTTTCGTCCATGCTCTTCGGAATCACCCGCTCACGCCACCATCAACTTTCACCACTGCTATCTACAGGCGGGCATCGATCGCTCAGTCGTGGAACCAGTCGTACCACTCGTCGAGATCGACGAACTCGTTCTCGATCGCCGTCGCTCCGTACTGAGTGAACACTTCGTCCACCGTCCTAGCGAGCCCTTCGGGGTCGGCGTCCGGGAGCTTCTGATCGTAGTAGACTAGTATTCCGGCGTGTTCGTGAGATTCGTCGAGGGGCTCGAAATCCTTCGCGTTATTCGTAACCAGGACGACGCTCTCCTCGCCACACCACCGGAGTAATTTGGCATCGTCCGTGTGTTCCCCGAACTCGTCTTTGGCCTGCACGACCTCATATCCCCGTTCGCGGAGCAGCCGCTCCAGGATCCGGCCGACGTGTTCGTCCAGAAGCAGCCGCGTCTCCGTCACTGAACGGTCTCTTTGGGCTTCAGGGAAGACTCCCCAATTCGCTCGGACGCCGCTTCGTTCGCCTGCTCGATCTCGCGCATCTCTTCGATGTGATCGTAATAGTAGGCGAGCGACTCGTAAACGGACGCGAGCGGAACGTCGAGCTGATCAGCAGCGTACGCGGGCGATTGGCCAGCATCGACTACCCGTGCGGCGACGTGTCGGACCCCGATTCTGGTCCCGTCGATTCGGGGTTCCCCTCCAAGCACGTTCTCGTCACGGGTGATCGTCATGGACGTACGTAGGGCCGGCTTCGGTTATACGTCTTTGGCGTCAATCTCAATTTGAAAGCGGCATTGAACCTGCTCGAAGATTCCCCACCTTCGGCGAGCTCGCGGGATCATTCAGTCAGATCCACCTCCACCGACCTACTAGTAGATTCTCGCTCGGTAGTGTTCCGGGCGTATATCCCTTCGAGACCACCAGTTCGAGGCCGTACTGTCGTAGCATTTCTCCGAGATCTGTTACGTTGTAGAGAGAAAACGATAGGTGCCCCCACTGTGAACCGCCGACGATGGCTGACCCGTTCTGGTATCCATCGGTCGAAGACGTCCTCGAAATCCACGAGGACATCATCTCTGAGTACTCCGACACCAGTCCGGGTATCCGCAGTCGCGGCGACGTCGAATTTGCACTCGAATACGTCAGCGAGGGGAATTTCGGGTCAGTTCCGGAGACGATTCACGAGAAGGCGTTCAATCTGCTTCGGCTTCTCGTCGTCAACCACCGTTCGTGGATGGCAACAAGCGCACCGCACTCAACGCGACGACCGTGTTCTACCTGCTGAATGGGTATCGGTTCGAGTACGACGACGAAATCCGAACGATACTGAAGCAGTTCGGAACCGACGAGGCGGCGGTCGATGAGGAGCAGGTGCTCGACTATCTCCGATCACGGACGGTGGATGTCGATTTGGACGAAGTAATCGAGCAGTGGCGAGACGACCTCGTTACGCACGGACTCGATTAGCTGGCCGACGATGGATCGGACCCGAACGATTAATCGGACCGGTGAGCAAGGAGTTAGCATGGCGACGGAAGAGAAGACTGGCGAGCGCACCCCTCTCGACGACGTGATGGCGGACATTCGTCGAGAACTTGTATTGCGAGTCGCCAGGGAGGACCGAGACGAACACCGCGACGTGTACGACGCCCTCGAAAACGAATAGGGGTTCTCTCGTCAATCTGTCCTCGATTCCTCAAATTGCGGATTTTACTATCAGAGAGTCTACTAGTAGATTCTCGCCCGGTAGTGTTTCAGGAACACATTTCTGACGCGGAATCGGCAACCGTCCAGCCCGCCGTAAATGCCACCGTTCGTGGCGCTCCACCGACCAACGGCCTGCACTCTGGAGTATTACGAAACCAAATTGTGGTATTAACGAAACTTTGTTACATTCTACATGCTGACATCTGTCAGTTGCCGTGGCACCTCTATACCCGTCCCAGCGGCCTGTACGAGGGCCGATTCTCAAATATTATCTCTACAAGGCCACCAAAGCCGTCGAGTTCTACCGGCCGATCATGTACCTCTTCTTCCTGGCACAGGGACTCACCTTCACACAGATTGCGATACTCGAAGCGATCTACAATCTCACGACGCTGTTCGGCGAGATTCCGACCGGCTACGTCGGGGATCGCGTCGGTCGGCGAAACAGTTTGCTCATCGGTACCGCAATCATCTCCGTCACACTGCTCGGGATCGGTCTCGCCGAGTCGTTTCTGACGCTGGCGATCCTCTACGTCTGCTGGTCCGCCGGGTACAATTTTCGATCCGGAAGTGAGGACGCGTGGCTCTACGACACGCTCACGGACGACCTCTCCGAAGACGAGTTCGCTCACGTACGGGGCCGTGGCGAATCTGCGTCGCTCGCGGTCGGCGTCGGCGCGGCGATCGTCGGCGGCTACCTTGGGAGCATCGATCTCTCGTACCCGTGGTTCGTCGCAGCCGCCGTCACCGGGCTCGGTGCAGTGGTCCTACTCACGCTCGGGGAATCGGAGACCTACGAGAACTCCGAGGCGGACCAACTGAGCTTCCGTGAAACAGTACGCATCGCCACAGAGGCACTGTCGAAACGGAATCTCCGCGCGTTCATCCTCTACTACTACGTCCTCTACGCGGCGGTGACGTATCTCGTGTTCGTGTTCCTCCAGCCGATCTTCGAGACGGTCGTCGTCGATCTCGGAGCGGCTCCGGGGCAGGTCGAATCGCTGCTGGGCTGGTTCTACGGAGCCTACAGCCTGGTTGGAGCGGTTCTGACCTACTACACCGGTGCGATCAAAGAGTACGTCGGCGTCAGGACCTGGTTTCTCGTTCTCCCGTTCGTCGTCGGCGCGGCGTTGATCGGGATGTACGTCGTTCCACTCCTCGCGCTGCCGACGTTTCTCGTCGCTCGGGGGCTCTCCGACGTTACGCGGTCGTTCGCGGGGCAGTACGTCAACAATCAGATCGAGACGCTGGGCCGAGCAACGGTGCTGAGCTCGATGGCGATGGTCAGCGGGCTGGCAGTGGTTCCGTTTCAGCTCGGGAGCGGCGTGGTATCGGATTTTGCCTCACCGTTGTTCGCACTCGCAGTCGGTGGTGTCGTCCTCATCGTCGGTTCAGGCGGAATTCTCGTCTGGGAGTCGCCAATCGCCGAGTAATCCCTTCTAATTTCGAGGGGCAAATCATCCATCAGTCTCGCCGTTGCGTCACTGGTTTCTGTGTGGAGTGGACTGTCGATACCCCTCACGCGCTTCAGCAACCACAATTAGCGCTATCGAGATTCCCACGGTGCCCCAGATGACGGTCGCCTCTGTCCCACTGACTTCCTCGGTAAATACAGTCGCAAGCACGATCGAGACGAGCGTGACAACACCCATTCGAGAGGATCTGGATACTGATCGATCGATTGAGAGCAGATATAGTTGTGGGGCGATGGCACCAAAGGATAGTATCAGCATGAATGCAACGACAGTTGCCCACTGGCCTGGCAACCCTACCGCTGCCTCAACTATACCAAGGACAGCGAGGCTGCCCACTCCCGCCAGCAGAGCGGCGACGATGATCGTATTCTCAGATGCGTTCATACTGACAGGACTCGCCCTGAATTGATAAATATCGGGGAGGAACTACTGTCACTACTGCCGCCTCTTTCTGTATCCGCCAGAACGTGCTGCCACGGTGAGCGCATAGTACAGTTCAGATATAGACCGGGTGAACGGCCTCAGTCACTCACGAAGCCAGCCGTATCACTCGTCGAGTTCGGCCGTTCACCTCCGAACGATACGTCTGCGCTCGGCTATCCAGCAGAATGTTTCACACGACCTATTCCCGGTGAGGCGCATTCAAATATTGTCGAATTCGATCACGGGGCGATTCGTCCCCTCGTCGTGATAGATTCGAATAAATATCTCGTAGTGGCCCCGGTCTTCTGAAGGAATATAGTGGAAATGACGCCATCGATCGGGTCCCGTTCCCGGGAGTGTAGCATACACGGTATACGTGTCGAGAGTGGCAACGTCTTCGAAACGACGAACTGTGTAACTGTCTTCGTCACCGTCCTGTTCGGGCGCGATCTCGACGACGTGCTGGGCTGCATTCGTGGTACTATACACGAATGCCTCGGACGCCTCGTCCTTGCTGGGGTCAACGAGCTTGACTTCGATTTCCTGCGGAGTCGGGGTGTAGTTGGTAATCGTGAGATTAAGCGAAAGATCGTTCGAGCTGGACGATTCCTGACAACCCGCAAGCGCGGTGGCGAGCCCGCTGCCACCGAGGAGGAGGGCTTCACGACGGGTTTGTTTCATACTGAAACCAGATCAGTTCTATCGACAAAGGTGTTTTCAGGGTTGAGAGAACGCAGCTGTTGAATACAGCGTGTCCATCGTTCCACTCCACCGTGGGTAGTAGTTCCCGACCAGTAGTGGTCCGGGCAATTATCCGTATCAGTGCAGCAATTCACTACACGCACCGACGACCTCGTCGACGATGACCTCGGTACTCCGCCCTGCAGCGACGTGGTATCCACGGATCATACGAAAGATACACCCGAGACCCACAGGCGGTTCGCACTCACACATCACGCGTCGGAGTCCTGCCACCAGCCGAAACCGTACTCCAGGCCACCCAGCACGAACCCCATCGTGAGCGCAGACACCACCGGAAGCTCGCCACTCAACGCAACGCCGACGACGAAAACGCCGGTTGCTGCGGCTACGGCGAGCAGTGCTGCGTAGCGTCCACGGGAGAGGCCCCTCGCCCACTCGTCGCTACGCGCGTAGAGACGTTTCACAGCACCCATTGGGAGAACCCACAGGCGGCCACGAGAAATTCGTTGGGAATCTCACCGGAGCGGGATCGGGCGACGCAGGTGAGACCAACGAGTGGGGAGTTCGAGATCGTCGTTCGAGGTTTGGCGGCCGAGGTTCGGAGTTCGGTACGCTGAATAAGCCCCACGCGGATTGCCGGACCATGGATATCACTGCGATTCTCCTCGTTGGAATCGCGGCTTCGCTGTTCGTCGGGTTCAACATCGGCGGATCGTCCACCGGAATCGCGTGGGGGCCCGCGGTCGGTGCTGGCGTGCTCTCGAAGACGGCTGCAGCGGGGCTGATGACGTTCTTCGTCTTCCTCGGCGGCTGGACCGTCGGGCGAAACGTGATGGATACGCTCTCGGGCGATATCGTCGCCACGTCGATTTCGCTGGAGGCCGGTGCTGCGGTGCTCTTCTTCATCGGGCTCGGGATCCTCGTCGCGAACGTCTTCGGCGTCCCGGTGCCGACGTCGATGACGACGGTGGGATCGATCGCCGGGCTCGGACTGGCGAATGGAACGCTCAACTTCGACACGATCGGCTACATCGTCGCCTGGTGGATCGTGACGCCAGTCATCGGATTCTGGGTCGGTGCGGTCATCGGTCGGTACGTCTATCCAGGATTGAACCGCCGGTTCGAGATCAAAACCACCGACGGGCAATTGCTCGAACTCGATCGGAGCGGTCTCGTTCCGACGCCCACGTACGGCCCGAACACGACCGGACGGGAACTGATCACGACGGCGGTCGTCCTCGTCATCGGCTGCTATATGGCGTTCAGTGCGGGCGCGAGCAACGTTCCAAACGCGGTCGCACCGCTGGTCAGCAGCGGTGCCCTCGGCGAGAACTCTGGAATCCTGATCGCCACTGTCGCGATCAGCGCGGGCGGCTTCACGATCGCCCGCCGAACGATGGAGTCCGTCGGAACGGAGCTGAGCGACATTCCCCTGCTCGCAGCGCTGGTGGTCATGTCGACCGCCGCGACGATCACGACCGCGCTTTCCTATATCGGCATCCCGATCAGCCTCGTCATGGCGATGGTCATGACGATCGTCGGGCTCGGCTGGGGACGCGCCACCCGCCCGATCGCCGCGAGAGACGTCGTCCGCGGCCACGTGGACACTGAGATCTCGACGGGCGCCATCACCGCAGACGCCGATGCGCCAGTCGGGAGCATCGGAAGCGCGGAGTCGCCCGAAGTGCTGCAGGCCGGGAACCTGTTCAACCCCCGTGCAATTCTGAAGTACATCTCGATGTGGATCATCGGCCCCTCGATGGCGCTTGCGCTCTCCTACTCCTTCTTCGTCGGCGCGGACCTCGTCGTGTAACCAGCCAGCAGTGGGCTTATTCCGCCCGTTAACGTACCCATTAGTATGGTTTCACGAGTGTTGGTGCCGATGGACGATTCGGAGATGGCAGCGCACGCGCTGGAGTACGCGATCGAGACGCACCCCGACGCGGCGATCACGGTGTTGCACGTCGTGGGTGAACCGTCGTCGATGATGGGCCGCGCGACCGCCCTCGCACTCTCCGACGATCCCGAGGAGACGGGTCGGGAGTTCGCCGAAAACGTGCTACAGACCGCCCGAGAGATCGCCGAGGAGCACGGGATCTCGATCGACACCAAAGTGACGATGGGCCACCCAATACGGGCAGTCCTGAACGCCGCGGATGAGTACGACGCGATCGTCGTCGGGAGCCACAGCGGCTCGCTGGCCGATCGGTTGATCGTCGGGAACGTCGCCGAGACGATCGTTCGGCAGTCGCCGGTGCCAGTGACCGTCGTCAGGTGAGCCGGTTCGGGAGAGAGAGAAGAGAAAGGTTCTAGGAACAGGAGGTTCGGAGAACGGTTGAACGAAAGACGCTGGCAGTGTCAGTTCGTTCCCTTAGCCAGCCGGTCAGTCTTCCCGGGCCTCGGCGATGGCCTCCCGTGGCGCACCGCAGTTGGGGCAGTTCTCCGGCAGTCCGTCCTCGATTTCGCCCATCTCGCCACACTCCGTGCACTCCCACATCAGGTACCCCTCGCCGAAGCCCTGGCCGGGGACTTCCTCGGAAGCTGGGTCGGAGCTATCACCCGACGGCGTCTCGACCTCGAACCCATCGTCCGTGTATCCGCTGACCCGCCCCAGTAGCTCGCCGTCGTCGTCGAACACTCGTTGCCCTGGCTCGATCGAGTCCGCAGCGGAACTGTCTGGGCGTTCCATCGCCGTGTCTTTCGGCGGTCAAACCCTTCAACGTCGGTGCCGCGTCGTTGCCAGTCCCTCACCAGAACGGATGAATTGGACCGTCGAACTACTCACGTCGCCTCGACGGGTGCTGGCGTTCCAGCCAGACGGTTATCACAGTGACGGCGACGAAGCTCGAAACGACGATCGCAGTGAGTACCGTTCCGGCGAAAACTGGATCGCGTTCCACGATTGGCACGAACAGCCGCAGGTCGAGCGCGATCACGAGCAGTGCGCCGAGCGCGTCGAATACGAGATCGAGAGCCGTGTCGCGGAGTCCGTAGTACTCCAGCACGGGGTCTATGTCGCGTTGCTCACCGATCTCGCGCGCCACGAGTTCGGCGAACTCCCAGACGATCCCGAGAGCGAGCGTACAGAGCACCGTTCCAGCAACGGACACGATCGCACCGTCACCGAGCACGGCGAGCCGTGGCTCCGTGACGAGTAAAATTGCGTAGACGAGGGCTGCCAGCAGCGTCGCAGACAGCGTGTGCGTTAGGTGATCCCACCACCAGACGGTGTCGTAGGGGCCGAACATGCCGATCGTGTGGAGGAAGGCCGCGCCGGCAATCCAGACCGACAGCTGCGGTGCTGCGGTCACCGTCGGAGCGCTCGACCCATCGAGCAGGGGCACGAGGACGCTCGGCGCGATCGCGAGTAGCGTGGCGACGACGGCGTTGGTGAGCGCCGGAAGGTTTCCAAGCCAGAGCGCAGCGATCACCGTGCCGAGAAGGCAGGCGATGAGGCCAACGTAGACCAGTGCGAGCGGCGGTACCATCGTCGTGAGGTCAGTCTACTCCACGGAGCGGGAACGGTTAATGATGGGTGTCGGTCGCCGAGGGTCCCTCGGCGGATTGTGGACAGGTCTGCCGCGGATCGCAGAGGAATAGAGGTCCTCAAAAGACCGAGTCCGCGGTTGCAGCGCCGACGACGCTGAAGATCGCCCCAACGCCGACGGCTTTCACCGTGACGACCGCCTGGTCTGCGGTCGAGTGTCCGGCGAGGAACGTTCCCGGAGCGTCGAAGACCAGCGCGAGCAGGGCCACCGCGCCGTAGGAGACGATCATGAGCGAGACGAATCGGATAGGGACGCCCGCGACGTCGGGATCGTCGTCGCTGTCCCTGTCGGTGGCTTCATAGAGCGCGGCGTAGCCGATCGAGAACACGATCGCGACGGTCGCGAGCGCCTGAAAGACGTTCATACTCTCCGCGAGCGTCCAGACCTCCTCGGTCACGACGAACGGTCCAGCGAGGAGAAAACCGCCGACTACCTGCTGGGCAGAGTCGGCGACCCGGAAGCGGCGTCGTGGTCGAAACCGCGCCATGCGTCGAATCGGTGTCCCAGCGTACAAAATGCCACCGTCCTGGGCCCACCAACGAGCTGGCTCAGGGCCATCCGGTGGCCCGAGTGGATGAGAGCTATTGCTCCAAGATTCGAAAAACGAACCGCCAGGAAGACCGCGACCGCCGCGTCCGTTACTCCTCGTCGTCCTCGCCCATCTCCGAGAGACGATCGACGAGTTCGCTCGTCGATCGACCGTTCTCGAAGGAGAGCTCTCCATCGTGGTCGTGTTCGTGAACGGAGACGCCCTTGTCGTCGTCGGTGTCGTGATCCCGATCCGACTGCTCCGACTCGTCGTAGCTACCAAAACCCATACAGCCACTTGATAGCGCTATCGGAAAGGTCGTCCGGTTCCACGTTCGGGAGAGCAACACCATCGGAGCCCAAAGATGGATCACCGCAGGCGCCTCCCGGTTCGAATCCACCGGCTGCGTCAACGTTATCCCACCCGACGCGCAATATGGGGGTATGAGCACGGACGCCGCAACCGGGGGTCGCGTCGACGTCACTGACGACGCGGTCGACCAGGCCCTCTCTCTGCTGGAATCCGAGGAGATGGACGCGACGGAGTCGGGACTCCGCCTGTTCGTCCAGCAAGGGGGTTGCGCCGGCCTCTCCTACGGCATGCGATTCGAACAGGAACCGGACGAGGACGACGAGATCACCGAACACGACGGACTTCGCGTGTTCGTCGACCCGGCGTCGCTGGACTATCTCGAAGGGAGCGTGCTGGATTTCGAAGAGGGCCTGCAGGCAGAAGGGTTCCACGTCGAGAATCCGAACGTCGTCAGCGAGTGTGGCTGCGGCGAGAGTTTCCGGACGTAGATAGCCTTCAGACCGCACACCCGCACACGTTTCGCCGACTGCTGCACCGACGCTGTTTCTGATGAGAAACACTGTGACTCGGTTGCGGTAGCGACGCTATACTACTGCGGCAGCCAGAAACGACGACAGTTCCGCGACGGCGACGCCCTCAGATCACCAGGAACGCGAGGTAGGCCACGGACATGAGGATCGCGGCGTGTTTGGCGCCGTCGCGAATGTCACCGGAGCTCATCTGCCCGGCCACGATTCCGGACAACAGCGCCTGCAAGAGCGCAGTGTGGAAGAAGAGGACGGTGTACGCTTCGGTATCGATGGTCCCCAGACCCTCGAGTGCGCCCAGCTGCGGTGCGGGCGAGGGCTGGCCCGGGTTCTCGGCACCGGGCGTGATCGCCGCGTCGGGCAGGTTCGGGATCAACACTGCGTCCAGCGCGCCGATGATCACGAGGAACACGAAGAAGGAGATGTACACGACGACAACGTAGGAGAGCATCTCCTGCTTGCGCTGGCGCTTGAGTCGGCGGTCGGCCTTCGCCTGTGCGGCGGCGATCCGGAGCACGCGCGAAACGTCGCCGCTCGCGCTCATCGCGTTGGTGATCAGCGCGACGACGCGGGAGACCGTTCGCGTGCGCACCCGTCGTTCGAACCGTTTGAGCGCCGTTTCGATGTCCGATCCCCACTGGATGTCCGACCAGAGACGGTCGACCTCCGGGCCGAGTGCGCCGAGATCGCTCGCTCGCACGCGGTCGATCGAGTCCACCATCGAAAGCCCGGCCTCGTTGACGCTCGCGATGCGGTCGAGGAAGTCCGGGACCGCAGCCTCGACCGTCTCGATCCGTCGTCGGTGGATCTCGAACACCATCGCGAACGTCGCCACGACGAACAACGTCGCCTGGACGAACATGTCGTCGACGACGTCGACGGTGAGCTCGCCGGCGTTTGTGAGCCGGAAGAGAGTCCCGAACACCGCGAGCGGAACGGTGACGTACAGCAGGGCGATGGGTCGCCGGACGACCGTGCGAACCGGGGCGCCGACGCGGTTGCGGAGCCACTCGATGCGCCGGTGAATCGCCAGCCGTTCGAGATTGGCACGGCCGCGGTCGCCATCGCTGGCGTAGCCGCCGTCCGTTCGGGGCTCGTCGGTCACTGCACCGACTGACGCCTCCGAGTCGCCGGTTGCTCTGCGGATATCGTGGAGGCCGGTCGCGACGGGAGGCAGCGATTCCATGCGCTCGCCGCGCCCGAACCGAGCCGTGACCGTGTCGAGATAGAGGATGAAGCCGAGGTTTCCGATCGGCAGCAGGAAGTAGACGAACACCCGCAGCGGCGTGATCGTGTCCGCACCGGCGATGCCGATGATGACGAGAATTGTGATGAGAAAGAGCGGCCCGGCGACGAACACCGTCACGTACGCCTCGGCGAGCGTCGAGATCAGGTTCAGGAGCTGCTCTTGTTGTGCCTCGGCCTCCTCCTGAAAGTCGGCGTACTGATCCTCGAGAAAGCCAGCGAGGTTCCGGCCACTCTGCAGGACGGAAGCGAGGTTCTCGGAGAACTCCCGGAACTGTTCGCTGGGAGTCCGACGTCCCATTCGCTGGATCGACGTGATCATGTCCCGACCGAAGAGATCCATCTGCCGTACCGCGACGTCGACCTCCGCGGCCGTCGCCCCGTAGATGCGGCGGTGGGCCGCCATGATCGAGAGCACCTTCTTGAACGACATTCCCGATCGGGAGAGCGCGTACATGAACGCGATCGCGTGAGGCATCGTCGCCTCGATCGATCGCATCCGGACCGCCGCGACGTGGCCGGGCCACCACCAGCGGAGCCAGTAGGTCAGGAGGCCGGCGAGGAGCCCGAAGGTCAGGCCGCTCGCCAGCATCACGGTTAGCAGTTCGGTCGGCGTCAGCGTGCCGAGGCCCGCGACATTCGAGAGCGCTTCCAGCGCGGTGGGGAGGATTTCGCGTGCCCGTTCCTCGTCGATCGCGAGCACCTTCAGCACGCCCCAGACGACGTACAGCCCGAGAATTCCACCCACAAGTGCGCCGACCATCGAGTAGAGGATCGTCGTCGCGGCGTAGGTTCGGTACGTCGTCGGGAACTGCGCGGCCCGGAGCCGGTGCCGGCGACTGTTTTTCTTGCGCTCACTTCCGTCCACGTACCCGCCGAACGTGACGACGGAGAGCCGGCGGAGCACGCGGTCGATGCTATCGACGCCGATGGCGAGCACGATCGGAAGCAAAAGGAGCGCCGCGAGCGCGAGTGGGACGAACGGTCGGAGTGCGATCAGGGGTGCGAACGAAGCGGCCGTTGCAGCCATGTTACTCGCCGATTGCGGAGCCAGAGTCGGCTCCTGCAATCCGATCCATGACGGCGTCCTTGTCGGCGTAGTACTCGTTGACGAGCGCGGTGAACTGACGGTAGTCCGTGACGTCGTTGTCCCGGAGATACTCGAGGAACCGCTGTCGGTCGCGGCGTTCGGTGAGGAACTCACTCTGGGTCCAGCCCCGGTCTTCCCGAATTTCGCCCATCACTGCGCTCCCACTACCGCCGAAGCTATCGTCGTCGGCGTCCCAGCGATAGGCGGTCGAGTAGTCGAGTTCGCCGGTGCGTTGGTCGATGCCTTCGATCTCCGCGATCGTCTTGTTGCGGCGGACGCGTTCGTCCTCGAACCGGGTGAGCGTCTGCACGCAGAGCACGTCGAGGGACTGCACCATCGAGCGTGGCACGTTGATCGGCTCGTTCTCGAGCCGGTTGATCACCGTCTGCACGCTGTCGGCGTGCATCGTCGAGTACGTCGTGTGGCCGGTGTTCATCGCCTGGAAGAGCGTGATCGCCTCCTCGCCGCGGACCTCGCCGACGATGATGTACTCGGGCCGGTGGCGGAGCGCGGAGCGGAGGAGGTCGTACATCTCGATGTCGGTGCCCTCGTGAAGGCGCTCGCGCGTGACGTTCGAGAGCCAGTTGTCGTGATAGAGGGTGAGCTCCCGGGTGTCCTCGATCGTGAGCACCTTCGATCGGGGCGGGATGAACATCGAGATTGCGTTCATCGAGGTCGTCTTCCCCGAAGCAGTGCCGCCCGCGAAAATCAGGGACTTGTTGTGCTCGATGACGAGCCAGAGATAGGCCATCTGCTCGACGCTGAACGTGCCGTAGTTCAACAGGTCGATCGGCGTGAAGGGGTCCTCTGCGTACTTCCGGATCGTGAACGCGGATCCCCGCGGGGTCACCTCCTCGCCCAGCGCCATCTCGACGCGGGAGCCATCGGGCAGCGTGGTCTGGACCATCGGATCGCCGATGGAGATGTGTCGGCCGGACTGTTGGGCCAGTCGGACCACGAAGTTGTCGAGCTCCTCCTTCGCGAAGCTCACGCTGGTCTCGACGTCGGTGTACTCGTCGTGGTAGACGAAGATCGGGAGGTCGTAGCCGTCACAGGAGATGTCCTCGATGTAGGGATCGTGCAGGATCGGGTCGATCTTGCCGTACCCCCTGAACGCCCGGTAGACGTAGTAGAGGAGCTTGTGAAACGCGCCGACGTCGAGATCCGCGCCGTACTGCTCGAGTTGCTCCCGGAGTTCGTCCCGGAGAACCGTCTCGGCATCGTTGTCGACGTCGACGGTCGTCCGGTAGATCAGCGGGTCGCGCACGTCTTCGATGGCCTTCTCGAGGAGTGCGAACTCGTCGTCAGTCAGCTCCGGCTCCACGACCTCGTAGCGGTACTCGTTCGCTCGATCGTCGTAGTTGATCGAGATAAACGCGAAGGGCGCGTTCACCCAGTAGCGTTCGATCTCTTCGTAGCCGTCTAGCCCCTCGAATGAAACCAGCGGGCCGTCCTCGGTCGGATTGTACTCGTCGGTCGGAATCGTCGATCCCTGCAGTAGCTGGCCGGCTCGGACGAACTGCCGGCGAACGTAGGCGAACTTCGATTGGAAGTCACCTGATGCGCCCGGATCGTCCCCGTCGCCGTTCCTCGCGTCCCCGTGCGTAGTAACGTCGCCACGGTGCGCGACGTCGTCCCGATCGGTCGGGATCGGGCCGTCACCGTCAGACCGGCTGCCGGGTTCGGAGCTGGCGCCATGCTCGCCGCTATCGGCAGCGCCGGTGCTGTCGGCGGGATCGGCACCGGCGTCCTCGCCGTTCGTCTCCTCGGACGTGGGCTCTGGGTCGGGTGTTCCGGCCATGCGAGATATCGACGGGAACCGTCGTCTGCCTGAGTATGTCAGTGATCGACCTTAAGTTGGGTGGCCGCACCGCTCCGACAGACGGCGATTCTGGTCGTTGGTCTCTGCACGTAGGTCCGCGGACGCGTTCGCGCCAGAGTAGTGTGAACCAGTGTCGCGGGACTGCTGAGAGTCACAACAGTTTGTGACGCTCGGCGTCCGACGCGGTCGGAAACGCGCCCTATTCAGGCGAGAAAACTGCCTCCGGGCGTTACGTTCAAGCCACGTGGCCCACTATCGTGCAGTAGGGAATGCGACGCGACTACTTCAGCCTGGACGTCGAGAACGTCGATTGGGTCGAGGGCGACGGCGAACCCGCGAAGCCCGGCGTCGCAATCGACTTCGGGGGGCCTGCTTCCTCTCTCGAGGAGCGGTTCTCAGACGGCGACGGCAAACTGCTGGACGCCCAGCAGACGGACGTCGCTTTTCGGCTGCAGGACGACCTCGACGCCGAGGACGCGACCGGCGTCGTTAGCGTCACGAACCGGATCACTGGCGACTTCGTGCTCGAACTCAACCAGGACGCAGACGACGTCCTCCAGTTTATCCGCGCAGCACGTCGGTACGGCGAGCAGATCGCCGACGACGACGGCGGCTACGACGTACGCGTGCTCATCGACGGTGAGCCGTTCCTCGAGTACGAAAAGCGGACCTTCCTCGTCTACAACGACGCCGGGAATCTCCTGCGCAAACACAGTCTGATCCCCTCCGGGGTCGAGCTGTAAAGGCGGTCCAACGTCCCCCACGCCGAAGAGAGTAGGGAGAAATTGAGAGAGAGTAGGGAGAAATTTATTCCGGCCGGGTGGCCAGTACTCTGAAACCGCCCTCCCGTTGCGATACCGCTCCGTCTCAGCGAAGCCGACAGTGCCCACTCCACCTATGCAACCGTGACCGTCTCGTCGAAGAGCTGCGAGATCGTCCGCCGCGTCTCCTCGTCGTGGGCCGACCGGTCGAACGTCGCGATCAGGGCTCCGTCGGAGGCCTTCACTCGCCCGCCGAGGACGTGCAGGAAGCGGAAGGTGGCGGGCAGCGTCGTCGCAGCGAGCAGCGGCGTCGTCGAATCCAGCCCGACGACCACGTGATCGTACCGGTGTGAGAGTCGTTCCACGAGATCCGAGGTGGCGACGCCGACCGCAGAGAGCGACTCCGCCCCCACGACCGAGTCCGTCTCGGCGACGCCGGACGGCGCCGAGTCCGTTGGCGAGGCGTCCACGACCCCGATCGCCTCCGGAGCGACGCCTCGCCGACGGAGACCGGTAACGAGCTCGTCGGCGTCACTTGTCGCGACGAGCAAGACCGCGGTCTCGAGATCGACGTGACCGAGCGCGTCGAGCAATCGCCGGCGGCAGTCGGAGTTGCCGGTGGCGGAGAGGAGGGCGCTGGCTCCCTCGGCGAGAGAGGAGACGTCCGGAGAACGGTCGTCCATGTTAACTGTATAACAGATTGTGTGGCTGCTCCCCCGATAAGGCTGCGGGACATATCGCGTTCTTGCCGGGGTTTCAACGGTCGTCGAAGCCTGGTTCGCGGTCTGGGCGATGTGCGTTGATCGGTCGAGGGGGCACGACGCCTCGTCCGATCGCCCCAAGCTAAGTGGTCGTGCCCGAAAGAATCGGACATGACGCTGTTCGGCACCGCGGGAATCCGCGGTGACGTGCGAGACGCCGTGGATCCGGAACTAGCGATGGCCGTCGGTCGCGCCGCTGCCCGCCACGCCGCAGAGCAATCCGGCGACGATCCGTCGGGCAACGGCCAGTTCGGCGAGGAGCTGTCCGCCGACGGCAGGACGTCGCCGTCGTTCGCGCTCGGAATCGACGGCCGAACCACGGGTGATGGCCTCGCTGCCGCGGCAGCAGCCGGGCTGGCGAGCGGCGGCGCGGACATCGAGCGAGTGGGTCGCCTGCCGACGCCAGCGCTGGCCCACGCGAGCCGTGGCCGACGTGGCGTGATGATCACCGCGAGCCACAATCCGCCGACAGACAACGGGATCAAGCTGTTCGACGACGGCGTCGAGTACGACGGCGAGGCCGAAAGCGACGTGGAGCGAATCGTCGCCGCGGAGCCCTCCCCTACCGGCTGGGAGGAGTGGGGCAGCATCCGCGAGGGTGAGACGCTCGAAGCGTACCGCGAGGCAGTCTGTGCGTATCTCGAGGACACGTTCCCCGAAGCCGTCGGCGCACTCGCCGGACAGCGCGTCGCGGTCGACTGCGGAAACGGCGTTGCGGGGCTCGCCACCCCGCAAATTCTGCGGTCGCTGGGCGCGGAGCCGGTCGCTCTCAATGCGAACGTCGACGGATCCTTCCCTGCTCGCGAGAGCAAACCGACCGCCGAGTCTCTCACGGCGCTGCGCCGATTCGTCGAGGGCGACGACGAGCTACGGATCGGGATCGGCCACGACGGCGACGGCGACCGCCTCGCCGTCGTCGGTCCCGACGGGGAGATCGTCCACGAGGACACCGTCCTCGCCGTGATCGCGGAGCGGTACGTCCGGGAGTCCGACGCTGTGGATCCGGTCGTCGTCACGACGCCGAACGCCTCGGGCCGGATCGACGAGCGCGTCGCTGCCGCGGGCGGTCGCACCGAGCGGGTCGCCCTCGGCGTCCTGCACGAGGGCATCGCTCGCGAGCGCGCGGCCGGCAGCGTGGACACCGAGGTCGTCTTCGCCGCCGAGCCCTGGAAGCACGTCCATCCAGCCTTCGGCGGGTGGATCGACGCGATCGTCTCCGCTGGACTGATCGCCGCGCTGTCCGCCGAGGCCGGCGGAATCGAACGGCTGACGGCCGACGTCGTGGAGCGGCCTTACCGAAAGGAGAGCGTCCCCTGCCCGGACGACGCGAAGACCGCTGTGATGGCGGAGATCGAAACCGAGCTTCCAGCCCAGTTCTCCGCGACGGACGTCGACACGGAGTACGGCGTTCGCGTCGAGCTCGAGGGCGGCGGTTGGGTGCTCGTGCGGCCCAGTGGAACCGAGCCCTACATCCGAATCTACGCGGAGCACGCGGACGTGGATGCGGTGGTCGACACGGCGTGGTCGGTCGTGGAGGATGCGGTCGAGGCGGAGTAAACGACGCGTCGGTCGTAGAGATTACTCCTCGACCGCGGCCCGATAGGTCACCGCGCCGGAGAGAAGCGAGATCACGATGCCCGCACCGGCGCCGATCGTCAGCCCGGTCGCGATATCACCGTTCATTGCCGTCGCCATCACTACTCCCCACCCGGCACCGACGCCGACGCCAATTCCGATGCCGGCACCGATCGCTCGCGAGCGTCGTTGGTCCTCGGATTTGGCCATATCTGTGCGTCCGCTGAAAAAGGTCTGGCGACGGTGCCCGGTCCCGCGCTGGGGTGGCGATCCGCGCTTACAGGCAGCCAGCGTCGTCGAGTCGCTCGACTGCCTCCTCCAGTCGGTCGAGGCTCGCCGCGTACGAGATTCGCGCGTAGCCGGGCGTGCCGAAGGCGCTCCCGGGAACCATCGCGACGTGGGCCTCCTCGATTGCCTCCTCACACCAGGCCTGATCGTCTTCGTCGACGGGCAGCATCATGTAGAAGGCGCCGTCGGGTTCGGGGACCTCGACGCCGCGCTCGGCGAAGGCCTCGATCAGGAAGTCCCGCCGCTCCTCGAAGGCGTCGGCCATCTCCTGAATCTCGTCCTCGACCTCCTCCAATGCGGTGACGCCGGCGTGCTGTACGAAGTTCGTTGCGCAGGTCACCGAGTGGCTGTGGAGCTTGCCGGACTGTTCGACCAGATCCTCGGAGGCTGCGTAGTAGCCCAGCCGCCAGCCCGTCATCGAGTAGGCTTTCGAGAAGCCGTTGACGGTGATGGTTCGGTCGGCCATGCCATCGAGCGTACCGAGCGAGGTCGCCTCCGTGCCGTAGGTGATCTCCTTGTAAATCTCGTCGGAGACGACGGTGACGTCGTGTTCGACGGCGAGATCGCGGACGCCCTCCAGCGCGGCGTCGGAGAAGACGGCGCCGGTGGGGTTCGACGGGGAGTTGACGACGAGGAGTTCCGTGTCGTCGTCGACGGCCGCGCCGAGGTCGTCGAGCCCGGGCTCGAGCTGGAAGTCGTACTGCGCGAGGTCGACGCGGGTCGGCTCCGCGCCGGCGAGCTTCGCCATCGCCTCGTAGGAGACCCACGCCGGATCCAACAGGACGACCTCGTCGCCGTCGTCGAGCAGCGTCTGGAAGATCTCGTAGAGCGACTGCTTCCCTCCGGGGGTGACCACGATCTCCTCGGGAGCGTAGTCCAGACCGTCGTCGGCGAGCTTGTCGGCGATCGCCTTCCGGAGTGCCGGGATACCGTTCGAGGGCGTGTAGCCGGTGTGGCCGGCGTCCATCGCATCCTTTCCGGCCTCGACGATCGGCGCCGGCGTCGGGAAGTCCGGCTCGCCAACGCTCAGGTCGACGACGTCGACGCCGTCGGCCTCGAGCTGTGAAGCGAGGTTCGAGACAGCCACCGTCGCACTCGGTTCGACGCGCTCGACGCGTGCCGCGAAGTCCATATAGCGCGGTCCGGACGGGACGGTCTTACCGGTTGCGATGCGCAGGAGCAGTGTGGTGATCGTCCGTGGCAGTCTCCGCGAAAACGGTCTGCCGACGAACCGTCGACGTCGTCAGGGCCAGAGCCCGCGGTGTCGGTGAGCCTCGGCGACCCGCGAGAGCGCGACGACGTAGGCGCCTGTGCGCCAGCTGACGTCGCGTTCCTCGACCTCCGACCGAACGTGATCCCAGGCGCCGAGCATCTCAGTCTCGAGCTCGTCGTTGACGCGTTCGTGCGACCAGCTCCGCCGGTTGATGTCCTGGAGCCACTCGAAGTAGCTGACCGTGACGCCACCCGCATTCGCGAGAATGTCGGGAATAACGGGGATCTCCCGTTCCCGGAAGATGCCGTCGGCGACGCTCGTGGTTGGCCCGTTCGCTCCTTCGACGATCAGGTCGGCCTGGACCTCGCCAGCGTTACGTTCGGTGAGGACGTTCCCAATCGCCGCAGGGATGACCACGTCGACGTCGAGTTCGAGGAGTTCCTCGTTCGAGAGTTCGGATACGGTTGGGCCGTCGAACCCTGCTACTGCTTCGGGCTCGTCCTCGTGGAGTGGGATCTCGTGGACGGGGAGCCCCGACGGATCGAAGACGGCCCCGTTGACGTCACTGATCGCGACGATCGACGCGCCCCACTCGTCGAGAAGTCGGGCTGCGTGGCCGCCGACGCTCCCGAACCCCTGGATCGCGATGCTGGCGGAGTCAAGGGACTGGTCGTAGTGATCGAGCGCCTCCCGCGTGATGATCGCAACGCTGCGACCGGGTGCTGCCGCACGTCCAGGACTACCGCCGATGACCTCGGGTTTCCCGGTGACGACGCCGGGTTCCGTTTCGCCGTTCTCCATGCTGTAAGCGTCCATGATCCAGGCCATCGTCTGCGAGTCCGTCCCCATGTCGGGGGCAGGGATGTCCTGCATCGGGCCGATGACGTTACGCAGTTCGTGTGCGAAACGGCGCGTCAATCGCTCGTTCTCGTCGGTGCTGAGCTCTTTTGGATTGACGCGAACACCACCCTTCGCGCCGCCGAAGGGGAGGTCCATGAGCGCGCACTTCCAGGTCATCCACATAGACAGGCCGACGCACTCCTCCTTCGTGACGTGTGGACTGTACCGCAACCCGCCTTTGTACGGACCACGGACGCTGTCGTGTTGGGCGCGATAGCCTGTGAACACGTCGACTGAACCGTCGTCTCGTTCGACGGGGACATTCACCTCCTGAATTTTGGCGGGGTGCCGGAGCCGTTCGACGGCGTTCCGGTCGAGATCGAGTTCAGTAGCGGCTCGCTCGAGTTGCTTGCGAGCGGTTGCACGCGCCGATTCTGCTGGACTGGCGTCGTCGGACGCGGAGCCCGACGAGGCCGACGACTGATCAGAGGACATAGATAGATTCAGAGACTCCGTCGCTATTCGAGGGCCATCGCACGATTGTGTAGATCCCCACCGCACTCCTCGCATTTTCCGGGGTTCTCGTCGCTGGTGATGACGGCGCCACATTGGAGACACTCGTACGTGGATTCGGACGTACTCTCGTCGGGAGCATCGTGGATCATACGCGGTCAGGTGTATGTCCCGAATATTAATAAGTACAAGGTGTTGAAGGTATATTATTACATATAAGGCCTCGCTGAGCGATGCGTCTCGATCGAATCCAGGCATCTCTAGACCGCAGGACAGCTGGCAGCCAGTGGGCGGTCCGTGGCATCCCGAGAGAGAGTGAGTCAACGAACGAGGTAGAGCCACTCGTTGGGTCGGTACGTTGAAGACCGTAGCATGCAAATCTTCAGACGTGAGCACTATGGACGTTTCTACGATCGCGACCGAGGAGTACGTCGCAATCGACGTCGACACCCGCCTCGGGAAGGCTCGCGCACGCTTTCAGGAGGACAACTCCAAGGGCATCATCGTCATGCGCGACGGTGAGTACGCGGGCGTGTTGGGCGAGCGGGAACTCCTGCAGTCCCACGTCGAGGACGACGCCAAGGTCGGCGCGCTGATCAAGCCGAGCCGGAACGATCCCGCGCCGAAGATCGACCGGTACGAGGATCTGCGAGACACCGCCCGCCAGCTCGTCGAAGGCGGAACGAAGGTCGCACCCGTCTTCGAGGACGGTCAGCTCTGGGGGATCGTCACCGCCGACGCGATCCTCGAATCCGTGCTCGACCACCTCGACGCGCTCGACGTGGCTGACATCTACACCGACGAGATCGTCTCGATCAACGAGGACGACGGGATCGGTACGGCGATCAACCGCCTCCGGGAGAACGGGATCTCCCGGCTTCCCGTCGTCAACGACAACGGCTACCTCACCGGAATCGTCACGACCCACGACATCGGCGAGATCGCAGTGCGGAACATGGACGTGATGGGCGAGGGCGACCGCGCCGGTGACGCGGATCGCATCCTCGACATTCCGGTCTACGACGTCATGAGCAGCCCCGTGGACACGACGACCGCCGACACCTCCGCGAAGGCTGCCGTCGAGCAGATGCTCGAGGCCGGCATCGGCGGGCTCGTCATCACCCCGGCCGAGGACGATCGGCTCGTCCAGGGGATCCTCACGAAGACCGACGTGCTTCGTGCGCTCTCCTACACCGAGGAGACCCACCTCGACGTCCAGATCACCAACATCCGTCTGCAGGACACCATCTCCCGGCAGGACGTCCGCGAGGCGATCGAGGAGGTCGCGGACAAGTACCAGAAGATGCAGGTCCAGCATGCGCACGTGCGGTACCACAAACACAAGGAGAAGCTGCGTGGCACCCCGCTGATCCAGTGCCAGATCCGCCTCCGGACCAACAAGGGGCAGATCGCTGGCAGCGGCGAAGGGTACGGCGCGCGGAACGCATTCCACGTCGCACTGGACAAGCTCGAGCGGAACGTACTCGAGCTGAAGGGCATCCAGAGCGACGAGGAACAGCGCGGGCAGCTTCTCCGGAAGCTCGGCGACCTCTGATTCCGGCCGGCACCACTCCAGTCTACCAACATTTTCTGCTCTTCGCCGCACCGATTGAGAGCGATAGGTGTCGGAGAGTGGGAGAAAGAGAAAAGAGAGGGAGAGTGCACGCAGAATCGCGTGCCTGTTCAGGCAGCGGAGTAGATGGCAGGGGAGCGAGTCGTCGCCACCCCTGCCGATCTCGGTTCCCGTTCCATCGACCGGAACCGAAGCACCCACTATCCGGCCCCGACGAGTCCAGTCCGATGACCCTCTCGGATGAGGCCCGCAGTCGGCTCGCCGACGTGGTGGAGCTCCAGCCCACGAAGAACAGTGAGCTGCAGGATCGCTGGGCGATGGACTCCGGTAGCGACGTTCACTCCTATCTCACAGGCGAGCTATCGGACTACACCTTTCGGGACGACAACAGCCTGATCCGGGCGACCGCGGAAGCGGCCGACCTCGTCGACGTCGAGCCCGGCGTTGAACCCGGAGAGGACGGCGACGGCGTCGGAACGGTTCGCGTCACGGAGCTCCAGGCGGCCGTCATCGAGGTGCTGCCCGGGCCCGACGGGCGATCGATGAGCGTGGTGGCGGTCCTGCAAGCTCTTCGTGAGGAGACCGACCGCGATCCCGACGTGGAGGAGGTCCGTTCGGCGCTCCAGCGGCTACGCCGACAGGAGGCCGTCGAGGTCGAGTACCGAGCGGTGCCGACCTTCCGACTCGCTATGGCGCGCGAGGACCTCACCGTCGAAATCAAGGATTGACCGGACGGACAGTTCAGGACAACCCGGGAGAGCCCGGGACAGCACCCCCAAACGCTTCATTTCGGCCGTTTTCGCTCTCTTCGCGCCTCCAGCACCGACCGGAGCCCCTTCCCAGGGCCGCCCTCGATCGGCCACCCCATCGAGCGCCACGCCGGCGGTTCGGGCTCGAACTCACTGCAGCGCCCACCACACTCCCAGGTCGACGGACACCGGTCTTTCGCGGCGCACTGTGGCTGGAGCGAGGCAGTGGCGTCCTCGCCCACGGTCTCCAGGCCAAAATGCCGGCAATCCGGCCGCATCGAGTCGATATAGGAGCGCCAGCCCCGTTCGTAGAGCCGCTCGCCGATGGCCAGCCGAGCGAGCGCCTTCCAGTCGGCGTCGACGTACTCGAACTCCGCGGCGGAGTGATCGTACTCGCTGTCACTCGGCCGATCGAGGATTCGCGTCCCAGGGTCCTCGACGGCGAGCGTTCGCGGGTGCCAGAGGACTGAGGACTGGGCACTGGCGCCGCCGTCGCCCTCGGAATCGCCGCACGCCGGGTCGACGGCGAGGACGCCGGCCTCGACGGGCATGTCTGCCAGGAGGCCGGGCTCGGCGGCGTCGCCTGTCTGTAGCGTCGCGACCCACGCCTCGTCGGCGAGGCCGAAGGCGACGTCTCGCTCCATCTGGTCGGCGAGCGCGTCCGCAGCGCTTCGGTCAAGATCGGGCTTGTTCTCGATGGCGATCAGCGCGTCGAGCCAGTCGGGGTACTCCCAGCGCCGTCGGAGTTCGATGCGGTTGTTCCGACGGCGGGTTTCGATCAGATCACGGTCTGCGGCGTCCTTGACCGCCTCCCGGACGTAGCGCCAGTCGGTCGTCCACAGCGTGAGCGCGTCGCGGTACCACTCGAACTCGAAGGGCGCGTTGCGAACGACCCGCAGAAGATTCCGATCGAGCGCTTGCTCTCCGAACACGGCACGCTGTCGGAGCGCGTCCGTGTCACAGATCGCGACGACCGTGTCCCAGCGACGGTCCCGCGTCCCGAGCTGCCGGCCGACGAGAACCTGCGTCCCCGCATCGAGCGACTCACCCGGTGGCCACTCGCGCTCGGCCCACTGACAGACGCGAAGTTCGAACGGAAACTCCCGCGTCCAGTCGGTCACAAATTGGAGATGATCGCCAGACGACGTAAGCGTTCGGTCGAGACCGCTGGAGTTCGGAAACCGAGCCGAAGCGGGGAGCGGAGCAGTGCCGAGACAGCCGTCGTCGTTCTCGACCTGCTGTCGGTCACGAAATCCTCCGCGAGCGGCCGAGCGAAGCGGTTTGGAGCGAGGGCGGCTCGCGGGCTTTTTTGGTATTCTGGCGAGCGATAGCGAGCCAGAGCTCGCGAGAGCTTCGCTCTCGCGGTGCAGATTTTTTGCGCGAGTGGTGCCCGCAGGCCGCTCAGAGAGCGAGCGAGGAAACCCTCCTCGAAAAAAGGTGGGCTTAGAACAGCGCCTGCTCCTCGTCTTCGAGAATGCGTGCAGGGCCACCGACCTCCCAGACGGCGGTCTGGACGCCGCAGTCCGCGACGGCCTCCTCGACCTCGTCGACGTGCTCCTCGGTCGTGTTGACGTAGACGCTCGCACCGGTGTCAGTCGAGAAGTAGACGGGGACGTCTTCTTCCTCGCGCAGCTCGCGGACGGCCGCGAAGATCTGGAGGGTCTTCGGCGACCAGTACACCCAGCCCTCGGGGCCTGTCATCGTGGTTGCAGCCAGTGACAGCGAGTCGTGTTCGGCCAGCTCGAAGGTTCGATCGAAGTCGTCCGACCGGAGCGCGTCGCGGCACTCGGCGATCTGCTCGTGGATGTGAGCCATCCGCGCCTGGAACATGTGGCTGTCCTCGGCCTCTTCGTGCGCGTCGTCGGTCTCCTTGTAGGCGGGGACGAGCCCGACGACTACTTTGAGATCGTCCGCGATCTCGCTGTCGATGCGGTGGGAGCGACAGTCCTGGTCGTTGAGTCCCGCGCGGAGGTGTGAGAAGCCGCCGGTGACAGAGCGCGCCGCGGAGGCAGAGCCATAGCGGGCGATCGCGGAGAGCTCACTCAGCGTGGCGTCGAGGTCGGCAGCTTCGGCGAGCGCCGTGGCGGCCGCGGCGAAGCCCGACGACGAGGATCCGAGGCCGACGTTCGTCGGGAAGCTGTTCTCGCTTTCCATCCGGACGCCGTAGACGGCGTGGGGCGCGTCGGATCGCTCGCGGACGGCGTCGACGATGCGGTCGAGCCGGTCGCGGCCGCTGCCCTCGACCTCCTCGCCGTCGATGACGTAGGTGTTGTCCTCGTTGTCCATCGAGAACTCCACCGTCGTCTTCGAGTGGCTCGGCGCCGTGCAGACGCTGATCGAGTCGTGGTAGGGGAGCCGCTGCTGGGAGTCGCGCATCCCGTGGTACTTCACGATGCCCTGGATCGGATGGGCGATCGCCGTAGCTTTCATGCTTTCAAGGGCGTCGGAGTTGTGCTTAAAGCTGGTGGCTGGGGCATGACGCGCGATCACCACGAAGAGTCGCCTGCCAGCAGTCGATACTGCTTTTTCGGTCCGCCGAGGACTGAGGATATGGACGTTCTGGTCGACCAGCTGGGATTCGAGCCGACCGCATCCAAGCGCGCAGTTCTGCAAGGATCGTCGGCGTGCGATCCAGCGTCAGCTGTGGTCGAAGACGCCCGAACGGGCGAGGTCGTCGCACAGGCAGCCGTCGAACACGCGGGACACGTCGACGACTGGAAGGACTGGGAGTACTGGACGGCCGACTTCTCGGACCTCGATCGTGCGGGCGAGTACGTCGTCTCCGTCGAGTACCGCGACGGGAGCGAGCACGTGGGCGAGGATACCGGCGAGAGTACCGATGAGGACGAACGACAGCACGCTCGGTCGCGAGAGTTCGAGATCGCAGAGGATCCGTTCGTCGATCGCGCCCTCTCGGACGCCGTCCGGTATTTCCGGGCCGAACGGTGCACCGGCATCTACGAGAGGTACGATCGGAATGCCCCGATCATCGGTGCCGAGGGCGAGACGATAGACGTCAGCGGCGGCTGGTACGACGCCTCCGGCGACGTGAGCAAGTATCTCTCCCACCTCAGCTACGCGAACTACATGAACCCCCAGCAGATTCCGCTGGTCGTCTGGAGCCTACTGGACGCGCGGGAGCGGCTCTCGACGCGGACGGACACCGGCCGACACGGCGGCGACGTGACGATGCGGGACGCGATCGGGTTCGACGCGCTCGAGGAGGCGTGTTTCGGGGCCGACTTCCTCGTTCGAGCCCAGCACGACGACGGCTACTTCTACATGACCGTCTTCGACACGTGGACCTCCGACCCCGAGGAGCGAGACGTCTGTGCCTACGAGGGGTTCGACGGCACGAAGACCGAGGCGTACGAGGCCGGGTTCCGCCAGGGCGGCGGCGTCGCGATCGCGGCTCTCGCCCGAGCGGGCCGCCTCGATCACGGCGGCGAGTTCGACGCCGAGACCTACTACGACGCAGCGGTTCGAGGCTTCGATCACCTTCAGACGAACAACGAGTCCTACCTCGACGACGGCGTCGAAAACGTCATCGACGACTACTGTGCGCTACTGGCCGCCACGGAACTCTCGGGAGCCGCTTACGACCGGGGCGACGCCGACGACGCCGAGCGGTTCGCAACGGCAGCCCACGAGCGAGCGCGCTCGCTCCTCGACCGCCAGACGGAGGAAGGCTGGTTCGTCGCCGACGATGGGGACCGACCGTTCTTCCACGCGTCCGACGAAGGACTCCCGATCGTCGCGCTCTGCCGGTATCTCGACGTCCTCGACGCCGGTGAGCACGCAACTGCCGACGAACAGCTCGCCACCGAGATCCAGCAGTCCCTGGCCGCCTACTGGGAGTGGGAGCTCGCACTCACGGACGCGGTCGTGAACCCCTTCGGGTACGCTCGCCAGTTCGCACAGGCGACCGACGAGGACGAGCCCGCCGCTCGCTTCTTCGTTCCCCACGAGAACGAGACCGGCTACTGGTGGCAGGGCGAGAACGCCCGGCTCGCGTCGATGGCTGCTGCCGCCCAGCACAGCGCGGCGGTGTTCGAGGACGTGTACGCGGACCTGGAAGTGGGCGGGGACGCGGACCTGGCATCGTCGCTTCCGGAGTTCGCACGCGACCAGCTCGCCTGGATCCTCGGGCGGAACCCCTACGATACCTGTATGCTGGAGGGCGTCGGCAACGACCCGGTCCCATTCGTCCCCGGCGCCCCGAACACGCCCGGTGGCATCGTCAACGGGATCACTGCCGGCGTCGAAGACGAGTCCGACATTGCGTTCCGGCCGCCGGAGTACGCACACGACCCGGAGAACAACTGGCGCTGGACGGAGCAGTGGATACCCCACGCGGCGTGGTTCGTCGTCGCCGGGAGCTGGGAAGCGGCGAACTGAGCCCAGAGGCGGCGCGTCCTGAACGCAGTCACCGGAGAGGGGCCGACTCAGACACGATCGAGAGAGCACCAAATCATAGTAGGAGGCTCCTATGCCGCACGGTAGCGGTAGTTTCGCCCCATTCGCCGGTAGCTGATCGGTGACCCCGACTCAGGACTCAATCTGGGACTCTCGGTACCACGATCGACCAACCTTGTAGGCCTGCCAGGCGACCGGCAGCGTCCCTCTCTCCCATCTGACGAGCGGTACCGGTCGGCCGCCATACTGCTCCTTGAACCGAAAGACAGAGTCAGAAAGATCCGGCGCCGTCGGCCCGAAGCTGTAGCGGTCGTACCCCTCCTCGAGACCCCACTGAATCGCGCGACGATGGAGTAGTTCGGAGGGGTAGGCGTCGAAATCGTCGCTGTCGGGGATCGCGGAGAGCCAGTGGTGGAGTACGCCCTGTTCGTCGTCGAGCATGAAGACGTATCGACCGACCTCGCGGCCGTCGACGGTCGCTCGTCCCACGAGAACGCGATCGGGCAGGTGGTCGGCGACCGCCTCGAAGAACGAGCGTGGCCGGACGCCCGCGCCGACGCGATCCATGTTCGCCGCGTACATCTCGTACGTGCCGGACAGGTCGTCCGCGATACTCTCGATCTCGACGTCTGCGTCCTGTTCTGCGCTCCGGCGCATCGCCTTCCGGCGGCCCGAGTCCATCCGTTCGAGCAGCGTCTCCCAGTCGGTATCGAGGGGCAGGACGAACGCGCACTGATCGATGCGCGGTTCGTACCCGTGAGATTCCAGCGGACGACCGTACCGGATCGACCCGACGTCGTAGCTCTGGATACGGTGGAAGATGGCGTTCGATCCGTCGATCGAGGAGACGCCATCGAGAAGTTGGCCGACGATCGCTTCCTCGTCGCCGGTGGCAACTGGGCCGCCGTACCCCGGTGGCGGCGGAACCAGTGACTCGATGTCGGCCGCCTCGGCGACGCGCTCGGCGGCGTCGTGTGGTAGCGAGAGGCGACGACCGAACGTCGGCAAGAATCCGACCAGGTTCTCACCCTTCCGAACGACCACGTGTCTGGGCTCCCAGTCCAGCCCATCCTCGACGGCACGCAGCCAATCGTACCGATGGAAGAAGCTGCCGCCGGTGCCCTGCTCGATTACGTTCCGAAGTGGCCCCTCGCCGATCTCCTCGACGCTCCGTACGACGGAAACGGCTCGATCACTCATCGGGTTCTCTCACCCACCCGAGGGTGGACGCGCACTGACAGACAGCCCAGTCGGGACCCGGTGAAAGCGAGAGCGGCGGTGCAGGAGCCGCGACGAATAGGGCCACGAAAGAGTCGCTGAACAGGGTTCATCGTACGCATTCGACCACAGGAAGCCCCAAAACACCGGTATACCGTTCACGAAGTAACGCAGCGTTGTGTCGGGGGGCTGTCCAGTACGCCACCGCTGCTCGCGACGACCGTTTCGAGACGAGGCAGTGGGCGGATCAGGTAATGATCTCGAAGCGGGCTCCGCCGTTGCTGGCCGCTGTCACTGCGATCGACCAGCCGTGGGCCTCGACGATCTCCGAGACGATCGCGAGGCCGAATCCGGTGCCGTCCGTGTTCGTGGTCATCCCAGCCTCGAACACCTCATCGCGGTCCTCCTCGGGAATCCCGGGCCCGTCGTCCTCGACGAAGAAGCCGTCGGCAGACTCGAGCGCTCCGACCGTGATCGTCACGTCCTCCCCGCCGTGTTCGATCCCGTTTCGAAAGAGGTTCTCGAGGAGCTGGCGCACTCGGTCCGGATCGGCGTCGATCGTGGGGCTGCTCTGGACGGCGAGGGACGCGTCCTGGCTCTCGACGGTGGTCCAGCAGTCACTGGCGAGGTCGCCGATCGCGACCGCTTCGACCTCGTCGATATCCTGCCCCTGCCGGGCGAGCGTGAGGAGATCGTCGATGAGCGTCTCCATTCGGTCGAGCGCATCCGCGGCTGCTTCGAGATGCTCGGTGCTTTCGGCGGCCTCGGTGCCGGTCGGATCGTTCCGCTCCATCTCCTCTCGAAGTAGGTCCAACCTGCCTTCCGCGACGTTGAGCGGATTGCGGAGGTCGTGGGCGACGACGCTCGCGAATCGATCGAGCCGTTCGGTCTGGCGTTCGAGTTCCCGACGGGACCGCTCGGCCTCCGTCACGTCCTCGATTGTCACCATCGTCCCGACGGAGACGTCGCCCGCGGAGATCGACGTCTCCGAGACGCGATAGAACTCGGGCGGGCCGGTCTCGCTCGTGACCGTCAGAAGATCCGCGTCGCCGCCGAGAACGGCAGACAGCGACCCCACGGTCGTCGCAGGCGTCTCTCCGATACCCCCGGCGAGATCGGGGAAGAGCCTGGCTGCAGGACGGTTGTACTCTTTGATACGGCCCTCCCCGTCTAGAATAACCACGGGATTATCCTGACTGCCGGCGAGTTGCACCGCCTGGAACTCCTCGAAGTACAGATAGAGGACCCCGACCGAAAACGCCGCGACGCCGAGTGGCTCGTAGGTCATGTCGATGAGGTAGCTCGACTGGCGGCCGAGCACGTCGAATGCGAGTGGCAAGCCGGTCAGGCCGACGAGAACGACGAGCGGGCGGGTGTCCCGGCCGACGGCGCGAAACCGCTCGAGCAGCATGAAGTAGCCGACGGTCGCCAGCGCGTACGCCAGTCCCATCGCGATCCAGTGGAGCGTCCCGTGCTGGACTGCGAGATGAGCGAACGGCGTCGAGGACCTGCTCGTGGAGAAGTAGAGGTGGTGAAGCGGGTTCGACACCTTGAGTGCGACGACGCCGGCGTAGACGCCGACGGCGATCCAGCGGAAGTAGGGGTTTCGGTGGAGGGTGCGGCCGGTGTACGCCGAGCAGAAGTAGAGCCACGCGCCCGTGGCGGCGAACCCGACCGCGAGGCCGATGACGTAGAACGTCGTCTGGAGCCCCCGACCGGGCGCGACGAGGAACCCGACGTGGACCGTCGCCCATCCCCCACACAGCACGAGCAACGCCACGAGCCCTCGGCGGGTGTCCGGATCCGAAATCGTCCGTGCCTTCGCGAGGGGCACGAAGCAGGCTACTGCCGCACCACCGAACGCGACGACGTACGCAGTAAATGCGAGAAGGGCAGGGTCCGTCCCCAGAACTGCCATGTGGGATAGATGCCCGTACACGCTTTGAATTTACTGCCCAAATGCGGCAATAGCCTCGCCGGCCGAATCGGCCCGACCGCACACGACCGAGCTGTTTACTCCGAGTCGGCGTCGAGCCACTCCATCGCCCACTCCTCGATCGACGCGAACATCGGCGCCAGGGACTCGCCCTTGTCGGTCAGTGAGTAGTACGTCGCTACGGGCGCGTCTTCTTCGAGGCGCCGCGTGACAAAGCCCATCTCCTCGAGATCGTCGAGCACTCGCGAGAGCGTCCGCGAGCTCGCGCCGGTCGATCGCTTCAGTACGTTGAATCGTTTTTCGCCCTCGAGGAGATCGTTGAGCACGACGAGTCGCCACTTCGACCCGATCTGCTCGAACGGTTCCACGAGAGAACACGGGCCCGGCTCCGTCGTCGTGCCCGGTGTCGTCTCCTTCGCGGCGTCGGGTTGCTGCCCTGCTGTCATCGATGTTACCCGGTGGCAGCTATGTCGCCGAGCGCATATATAGGTTCGCGATCGAACCTGGTAGTGTAATGCAACTGCCTACTGTTACGAGCGACGTACCGTCCGAGCGAACCGGTCGAGAGACAGCCACGGAGTACGACCAGCCGACGGAGGTGGTCGCCTGATGGTCTTCGAGTCCGGTCTCGAGGGCGCGTTCTTGCTCGGCGCACGAGTGCTCTTCGGCGCCCTCATCGCGTTCCAGGGACTGAATCACTTCCTCGACCACGAGGGAATGACTGGCTACGCCGGCATGAAGGGAGTGCCCGTTCCGGGCGTTGCAGTGGCGGCCAGCGGCGTCATGCTCGTCGGCGGCGGGCTGGGGATCCTGCTTGGGATCTTCCCCGCCATCGCTGCGGGTGCACTGGCAACGTTCCTCGTCGTCACGACCCCGATGATGCACGACTTCTGGGCCGTCGACGAGGACCAGAAACAGGATCAGATGATCCACTTTCTGAAGAACGTCGAGCTGCTCGGTGCCTCGCTACTGTTCCTCGCGGTCAGCGGGACGGAGTGGGCCTACGCCGTGAACGTCGGGCTCTGAGCTACCGTTCTGACGGCTGACGCGCGATCGACGATCACTCCTGCAGACCGATAGCAGAGACCGCCACGATCGCGTGGCGGAATCCATTTTAGCGACGCGCCGGGATCTCCCGGTAGCTCCATGACTCTCCTCGACGAGCTCTCCGGCTTCGAGTTCGAGGCGGTCATGGTAGAGGTGTTCCGCCACCAGGGCTACCGCGACGTCGAACGCGCCGAGCGGATTGCGGACGAAGGACGCGACGTGACGATGCTCGACGACGGAACCGTGGGGGACGACGGCGTCTCCGACGGTCGGCCGACGGCGGTCGTCGTCGAATGCAAACACACCGACGTCGTGAGCCGCCCGGTCGTCCAGAAGACCCACTCCGCAGCACATACCTACGAGTACGACGGCCCAGTGCGCGCCGCGATCGCGACGACCGGCCGCTTCACCAAACCGGCACGCGAGTACGCGGAGCGGGTGCAGGACGATCCCGAGGACGTCGAGTTCGAACTGATCGACGGCGAGGACCTCATCGAGACTGGCGAATCTATCGGCCTCGATCTCTACAACGGGAAAATCGAGATCGTCTGCGAGGAGTCAATCGCGCCACCGACCGATCGCGAAACGCTCGAGGGCTACCTCGAGAGCGCCGCCACCGAGGTTGCAAATCTCGACGAGTGGACCGTCGGTGCCACCCTGACCGCAGTGCGGTTCGAACCGGTGCTGGCCGCCGAGACGACCGTCGACGCGACGTTCGAGACCGACGTTGGCGTGATTCACGAGATGACGGATCGCGAGCGATCGGTCCTCGACGGGCACGGCGAGATCGCACTGTCGAGCGACGACGTCGCGGGGCTCGTCGACGCCACCCGAGAGGAACGGCTCTCCATCGACCACCGGTCCCTCGAAGGGACGTACGATCGCACGGACGTCGAACGGTTCGGCGGCGACCTCGGGGCGTACCGCGACTGGCTCGTCAAGGACCGTCAGGACCGTCACGAGACGAATGTCCGTTACACTGGCGACAACGGCGTCAAGTACGAGCAAACGTGCCGTCCCGGCCCGACCGACGTCAGCGTCGAATCGCTCGAGCCGATCTACATCCCACACGTCGCCGTCGCGACGTCCCTCGGCGAGTACGAGTACGAACTCGAGCTGTACGCAGCAGGCGGTCGAACGCTCCTCCAGGACGCGGAGTTTCGCCACTGCGTGCACTGCGAGGAGGATCGCATGAACGTCGGGTCGCATCCAGCCGACGCCAGCGAGAACGACGGCGTCGACAGCGAGCACGCTTCGACCCTGACCTACTGCGCGAACTGCGGCGCGGTCGCCTGTCCCGACCACATCGAGACCGAACGACTCGTCGGCGAGCCGGTCTGCACTGGCTGTTCGGTCACTGGCCGGTTCGCCGGCGCGAGGAAACACTTCTACGACGAGACCAACCGGGAGACGTTCGCAGACGCCTACGCCGAGATGCCGTTGCACCGGAAGATCCGGGAGAACGACGGGCTGGTGGCGATGCTGGTGCTGTTCGGCGTACTGGTGACAGTGACCGCGGTCGGTCTGCTCTGAGGAGCGTTTCCAGCGCCGAACGGATCGCCCAGCGGCCGCTCGCGACGGATCGAGGCAATCAACCACCAGAACATCAGAAGATCAAACGAACGTCGCGAGGTGATCGGTCGACGCGCGGCTCCTGTCGTCGGATCGGGTGCGAGTCAGTACTGGTGCGTCCGCCGTTCGGAGACGTACTGATCGCCCGATCCGTCGTCCCACACGAACCAGACGTCTATCGAGCCGCCGTCGCCGCTAGTGTCGCGAGCGTGAGTGTGGCTCGTGGCACTACCGTCCATCCAGTAGCCGACCCAGCCGTTGGTCCCGATGGCGAACTGGACGTCGGCCCAGCCCGCGGCGTTGTTCGGCTCGAAGGCCCATTCGCCCTGGTCGCTGCCGATCGACTCGACGCTGGCACTCCAGCCGTCGCCGGCGTCGCCGGAGTAGTCCTCGCCGGTGCCACCGCCCCCAACGATCAGCTCGAACTCGATCCAGTCGAGGTTGTGGCCACCGGTGTCGGCGTTCACGCGAATTACCTGCTCGCCGGCGTCGAGGGAGACGTCCTGAACCCCCGGAGGCTCCATCAGATCGATGAACGGCACCTCGACAGGGAAAACGAGCCAGTCAGATGGCTATCAGAAACCAGCCGGGTGCGACATACAGAGTGCAGAAGCGTACTCGTTGTTGAGAGACCAAATTTAGCAGATGTGGCCCCTCACCCACACCAATTAAACTAATCGCCGAGTTGGTTTCCGTTTCTGCCAATACGCTTTAATAGAATGACTGCATTCATCGACCATGATGAATTGGGGAGAGACGCGATCTACGGACGCAACGATGCGAACGTGGAAGGCAACGAGTCGTACGTCACGGCCAGATTTCGCACGCGGTGATCGACGATGAGCCTCTTTACGAAGCTCGGAGAGACGATCAACGGGTCCAGCGACGACGAAGAGTCGTCTGACGGCAGGGATGCCGAAGACCGATCCGAATCAGTCGAACAAACGGGGCCGAACTTCATGCCATCGAAGCAAAAAGAGCTCTACGTCACGGCGTTCGCGAACGCGTCGGATCTGAGCGCGACGGGGGTCTGCAGCGAGTGTGGCACCACGCTCTCGCCGTTCAAGGCCGAGCGGCTGTTCGCGTCCTGCAAGAACGAAGACTGTGAGAACAATCTCCGCGAGAAAGAGGTGAACGCGGTGAAACGGTACGAGGATCGCCACGGCGTCCCCGACGAGGTCGACGTAGACGAGGATCCCAAGGCGTCGGAGGAAAGCGACCAGGAATCCGGCAGCGCACTCGATGGACTATCGGATGCGATGGACGACGACTCCTGATTTCTTCGGACGGTATCCTGCTCCGGTGGATTGGATCGTAGCAGCCAGCGAGAGGACGCCAACCATTCTCCTCACGAACGACGTCACTGGCCGTCAGTGCTGCGCATTCGACGCTGTAGTACTCGATTGGAGCGAGCCCCGAATGGGACATCGAGCGGCCACGATGCTGTTCGAACCTGCCGCGCAGTCGCCTCAGGAACCGTCGCCGGAGACGATCGTGTAGACGTGGATCGGTGCGATCACCATACCGAGCAGGAGATAGTTGAGCGTCAGCAGGTTGATGATCGCCCATTTCGTTCGCCCGACGTAGTAGTACGCGATGGGAGCGAACACCAGGGCGAGGAGGACGGCCGTCACCGTGGATTTCTGTTGGGGAGACTGTTCACCTGGCGTACCGCTATCGGCAGTGGTGTGTTCGATCGACATCGGTGTGAGCTATCGTGGTGTGGTTGCAGCAGCTTCTCGGCGTGGAGGGGTCGCGACGACGGCGCGTCGACGCCGTCCGGCGCCTCCGTGTTCGGATCGAGGACACCCGTATCGAAGGCACGCTCGCACCGTTTCTCGTACAGAAACGCGCCACGACCGATGACAAGTAGACACGTCGGCTCCCGGCAGCACGGTTCGACGCGATTGCGTCCGTCGATCGTACCATCAGTCCCCATGTTCCGTTCCACGCGGCCGCGTTCCAGGCAACCACTGTGCACAATACGAGTGAAAAAAGCTACCCTGACGGAGCGTTCCCGCGGACCCACCTCACGTCGACCAGCGCCGGAACGGTCGCGCGGCCCTGCACGGTACTCAGTCGGCTGTAGTGGATTCGCCGAACTCGTACTGGACGCCGGTCAGCTCCTCGGAGACCTCCCACAACCGTCTCGCCAGCGGCTCCTCGTAGGACCGGTCGCTGGACGTCTGGATCTCCGGCGCGCCCCGCATCCCGGCGAGGCCGCCGGGCCCGACGTACTCACCGCCAGCGATCGACGGGTCAGTTGCCCCGTACAGCATCGGGAGCGCCCCGCGTTCCGCGGACTGTGCAACGAGCGCGTTGGCCACCTTCATCGCCCACAGCCGAACCGTCGATCCCTGCATTTCAGGCCCTCTTCGTTGCAGATTCGTGTCTGCGTAGCCTGGATGGCAGGCGACGCTGGTCACGGTCGAGCCGGCCGCGTCTAGGCGCCGGTCGAGTTCGTAAGCAAAGAGCACGTTCGCGAGTTTGCTCTGCGCGTAGGCACCCCAGGGGTCGTAGGAGCCCTCCCACTGCAGATCGTCGAAGTGAATCTGGCCGTTCGTGTGGAGGCCGCTGCTCTGCGTGACGACCCTGGCGTCCCCGCCTGCGGATTCGAGGGCGTCGAGAAGTCCCGCAGTCAGCGCGAAATGGCCGAGGTGGTTCACCCCGAACTGGTACTCGAAGCCGTCGACAGTCTCCTGCCGCGGGATCGCCATGATACCGGCGTTGTTGACGAGGACGTCCAGCGCGTCGTGATCGGACTCGAACGCCTCGACGAAGGAATCGACAGCGGAGAGATCCGCGAGATCGATCCGTTCGACAGTCAGCCGGTCCTCGGGAACGTCCGCCTGCAGGTCGGCTTTCGCCTGCTCGCCGCGCTCGACGCTCCGGCACGCCATGACGACATCGGCGCCCTTCGACGCGAAGGCTCTGGTCGCGTGCAATCCCAGCCCGCTGTTCGCGCCGGTAATCACGACAGTACGTCCAGATTGGTCCGGTACGTCCGCGAGATCCCACTCGCTCCCGCCGAGAAACGGCACAGCCATACCACTCCCTCGAGCGCTCGACGCTTCAGTGTTCGAGTAGCGGCGCCGTAGGATCTGGGATCGGATGTTCGGAGCCGAGCACGCTTGATATCGCTCACGGACTCGGTAACAGGGAAATGCTCCGGCAGGGATTCGAACTACGCCCAGACGGTCTCGCTCGCTTCGCTCGCGAGCATGCGTCTGCTCTACTTCGAATCTCTGCCTCCGCATTCCGCCGCACGGCCCGCTCACTGTCGTTCGCGGATCCGTGCTGTGAGAAATGCTCCGGCAGGGATTCGAACCCTGGTCATTGCCGTGAGAGGGCAATATGATTGGCCGGACTACACCACCGGAGCGCGTTTTTCGGTAGCCGAGACCACAGTAAAACAGTTGCGTTTCCACCCGCCCGCGACAGGGAGTGACGCACGCGCTCCCAGCTACTCGGTATCGTCGAACGGCGAGGTTGCTGCCTCGGGTTCGTGACCCTCCAGCGCGATAATGTTCTCGCGGCCGATCTGGATCTTCCGAATCTCGCCGTCGGCTTCCATCTCGGAGAGCAGCATGCTAACCTTGGATTTGGACCACTCCGTCTCCTCGACGATGGCGGTCTGTTTCATCCGACCGCCGCCGTCCTCGAGGAGCTGCAGGACGCGTCGATCGTCGGAAAGCGGCTCCTGGGGTGGCACCGGTTCGGTCTCGGTGGTGTCGGTCTCGGCACCGTCCTGTGCGTCGGTCGTCGACACCGAGGCCGCCGCAGCTGCAGCGCCGCCCTCGCTCGAGGTCGTGCTTGGGATGCCGCGATACCGGGCGACGACGATCACCGAGACCAGCAGGAGGCCGATCAGTCCCCCGCCGAGGAGCCAGAGCATGCTCACGCCGGAATCGCTGCCACCGCTCCCCCGAATCTGGAACACGGCTCGTGGATGACGGTCCGCGAACGACTGCTCGCCAGTCCAGGTCACGGAGTGGCTCTCGGAGAGCGTATCGCCGGAGGGCGATCCCTCTGGATCGATCGAATCGAAGCGTACGCCATCGCCAGCGACGACGATCAGTGACTGCGTCTCGCCGAGATAGAGCCCGCCTTCGAACACGTCGCCGACGGTCACGGTGCCACCGTCGAGTTGGCCGAAGTTCGTCCACTCGAAGGAGAGTTCGACGTACCCCACCTCCTGAGTGGGCGTCTGTTCGATTCCCGCGTCGCGCGTGACATTGGTTGCAGCCATCGACCTGCCGATCTCTGCGCTTGCGGCGGCCGTCAGTTCGCTTGACCGATTCTGGAAGTTGCGATAGAGATCGGTCTCTTCAGTGCGAACCCGCTCGGCGTACGTCTCGAACGCCGACCGTTCGTCGTCGGAGTCGATCGGTCGTTCGTAGCGGAACGTCCAGCGCGCGTCGGCATCTGCGTCGACGCGGACGCGGACGGTCGATCGCTCGAACTCCCCTTGCTGGGGCGTGAAGAACCGATCGGACGCGCTGGCCCCGGCCGATGCGGTAGCGATCGTGGACGCCGGCGCTCCCGATCCGCCGTCGCCGGTAGCGAACGTCTCCGCACCGGTTGTCAGCCCGTCTGCAGCTGGGGAGCCGGTCTGCACAGCCCCGGCGCCAGCGACGCCGAACCCGAGCAGTCCGAACGAGAGGAGCACGGCTACCAGGATCCACTCGGGCCGACCCATACTGACTAGAGTGTCATGTGGCCTGTTCATAGACCTTGCGACGACGCCCGTATCGGGGACGTCGCTTCGGTATCCCGAGGCGACCAACTCAGCATCGGCCTCGCTGGCACCTGCGCTGATACGCCAACCGGCCCCAGCAGGTCGTCGTGAGGAACTGTACAAATACCGGCAAACACAAGCGGAGGAGGGTCGAAAGGGATCTGTGATCGTCAACGTCGCCGCTGAGATCGAGGCGTTTACGAGCAACGTCTTTCTCGTCGAGGGCGAGCGGCGGGTGCTCGTCGACGCCGGTGCCGGCTTCGACGTCGTCTCCCGGCTCGAGGACCGCGGCGGCGACCTCGACGCGATCGTGCTCACGCACGCGCATCCCGACCACGTCGGCAACGTCGAGTCGTTGCAATCGGCCTACGACGCCCCAATGTACGGATTCGACGCCGACCACGAGGCGATCGATCGCGAACTCGCCGATGGCGACGTCGTCCAGCTGGGCGACCACGAGTACGAGGTGCTGTTCACGCCCGGGCACGCGCCCGATCACTGCTGTCTGTACGCGGATACCACCGGCGTGCTGTTCGCTGGCGATCTCGTCTTCCAGAACGGCGGCTACGGACGGACCGATCTCCCGGGCGCGGATCGCGAAACGCTGCTCGCGTCGATCCAGCGAGTGCTCGACGTGATCGACGAGGATCTGCGGGAGCTCCACACCGGACACGGCCCGAGCGTCACCGAAGACGCCTTCCACCACGTCGAGCTCGCCGCTCGGTCGGCTCGCGCACGATAAAAAAAACAGCTGCTGTAGCACTGTAGCGGAGTACGTACTGTACACTGTAGCGGAATACGTACTGTATCGAATGCCAGTAGCTACGCTAGGAGGGAAGTGAGAGGCAGACCGTCAGTCCCCGGTGCATCGCTGCAGCACACTGTTGGAGACCGCTACACTGTATCTGAAAGCGCCGCCACTCACTCGCTTCCGTCCGGGAGATCCTCGGGTCGTCGAAGCCCGTAGTACCCCGGCTCGTCGTCGCTGCGGGGATCCGCGACGACGAGCGCTTCCGCGTTGGTCATGATCCACGGGATCGCCCAGTCCAGGAGGACCGCTTCGGTTTCGGGCTCGATCGAAGCGTCGGGATCGAGATCCTGGAGCAGCCGCGCGATTTCGTAGACGGTGTAACACTGCTCGGCGTCGAGGAGCTCCTCGGGCTCGTAGAAATCGCAGGGGTAGAGCCCGTCGAACTCCGCCTTGGGTTCCGGCATAGCAGCATCTACGCAGGGGGTCCCGGTAAAGCGACCGATCGATCGGTACCCTCGCCGAGTTCGATGTCATCAACCTGGGCTCGTGAAGCAAACGTATCTGTGGGAGTAGAAGAAGGTAGGCGGCGCTCTCGCTCCGTTGCGACGATCACGAAGTGAAATACGAGTGTGGGATCGAGCACCGACCCACGACGTTCCTCCCGCGTGGGACGGATCGTCTACTCGAAGAGCGAGACGGCGTCGTCGTACTGGCTCGCGACGTTGTCCCAGTCGACGACCTCGAAGAAGTTGTCGACGAAGTCGCCGCGGGCGGGGCCGTAGTCGTGGTAGTAGGAGTGCTCCCAGACGTCCAGCGCGAGGATGGGATGCGCGCCCCAGAGTGCGCCCTGGTCGTGCTTGTCGACGACGAGATTTCGGAGCTGCTTGGCGACGGGATCGTAGACGAGGAGCGCCCAGCCGCCTGCGCCGGAGGCTGCGGCCTCGAACTCGCCCTTCCAGGCGTCGACGGAGCCGAAGTCCTCCTCGATGCGCTCGCGGAGATCGCCCGCGGGCTCGCCACCGCCGTTGGGGTCCATGTTCTCCCAGAACAGCGTGTGGAGATAGTGGCCACAGCCGTTGTGGGTGACGTTGCGGATCGCGCTCGCGGAGCTGCCGAAGTCACCGTTGGAGCGGTTCTCGGCGAGTGTCTCCTCCGCGCTGTCGAGACCGTTCACGTAGCCCTGATGGTGGGTGTCGTGATGCCACGTGACGACCTGTTCGGAGATGTGCGGCTCGAGCGCGTCGTAGTCGTAGGGGAGCGGCGGCAGTTCGGGATTCGATTGTTCGGGCATGGAAATGTGCCTCCAAAAACAACGTCTTTCGGAGTGGTGTTAAAGGTTTAGATGCCCCCGACGGAGCGCCGCCGTCGAAGGATCTGCCTATCACAGTAGGGTCGGCGATCCGGGAGTCGATCTCGGCGTCTATCGTCCTCCGCGACGGGAGCTACAAGTCGGTGACACGCGACGGGGTTACCATGACAGTCGTAGCATTCCTCTCGGTCGCACCGGTGCGTGAAGGGAGCATGGCCGAAGACGTCGCCGACGCCGTCGACGCGCTCGAGGAGTTCGACGTCGAGTACGAGACCACGCCGATGGGCACCGTCATCGAAACCGAGGACGTCGGGGAGCTGTTCGACGCCGTGGAGGCGGCGCACCGCGCGGTCGATGCGGATCGGGTCAGTACCTTCCTGAAAATCGACGACAAGCGGACGAGTTCGAAATCCGCTGCGGAGAAAGTCGAGCACGTCGAGGAGCACCTGGGACGGGACGCTCGAAGCGGGAGCGAATAGCGACTGCAAGTACGGTTCGGAGTCAGTGATTTGCTACACACGACTACTTGGTATTGCAAATTGGATGTGGTGGAATTTAAGGATCGGAGGCATCCGAAAGCCCCCGGACGCTCGATGACCCGGGGCTCGTTGCGCTCCTCGCCCTTCGGGCTGCGGTGCTTACGTCACCCTGGGACAGCCGAGAGCCCGGCCCCTTTCGATGCCCATCCATAGCTACCGCAACCTCGTCCTCCCCAACCTCCTCCCTCGCGTAAGCTCGGTCGTCCCTCGCACGCTGCGCGGCTGCTGGCGCACCCGCGAAACGCGCGCCACAGCACCCACCGAGCGTAGCACGGTTGAGCAAGTAATCGGGTGGGAATTCGGAAGGGGCCGACCGCTCGATCCGGCCCCGGCGACGTAAGCACTGCAGCGAACGTAGTGAGCGAAGCGCGCAGCGAGTCGCGGACGGTCGAGCGAGAGGGGGCTTCCGTGGCTGTCTGCTGTACCATTCGCCCCGCCTAGAAATGATACACCTAGTAGTCTAATCAAACACGTAGGATCACCGCAGCAACAACACTCACGTCGCTGGGCGGACCAGACCCGAACATGGACTTTGGGTACCACAACGCGTCGTTCGAGTACGTCGACGACCCAGACGACCGCGCACTCGTCGATTCACTCGTCGATCGCGCACAGCTCGTGGAGGAGGCAGGGTTCGAGTGGTTCTCGCTGATGGACCACTTCTGGCAGCTCCAGTGGCACGGGGATTACGACGAGGACTTCCTCGAATGCTATGCGGGACTGTCCGCCCTCGCGACCGCGACCGACGAGATCGATCTGAGCGCGCTCGTCACCTGCATCCACTACCGCAACCCAGCCTACCTCGCGAAGGTCGTCGCCTCGCTCGATCAGCTCTCGGAGGGCCGCGCGATCCTCGGGATCGGCGCTGGCTGGTACGAGGACGAGTACGACGCCATCGACGTGCCGTTCGAGGAGCCGGCCAAGCGGATTCGCGAGCTTCGCGACGTCATCGAGCTCTGCCAGACTGCGTGGGACCAGGAATCACCGGTGAACTACGATGGGCAGTACCACGACCTCGACGATCTGATTCTGGAGCCCAAACCCGACGACGTGCCGATTCTCGTCGGTGGCGGTGGCGAGCAGCTGACCCTCCGCGTGACCGCCGAATACGCCGACATGTGGAACATCCCCGGTGCCGATCCCGAGACCTACGAGCACAAGCTCGGGGTGCTCCGCGATCACTGCGACAACGCCGGCCGCGACTACGACGAGATCACGAAAACGGCGACGATCACGACCGTCATCCGCGACTCCACGGACGCAGCCCACGAGGCGTACGAGGAGCTGCAGGCTGACACCGAGGCCGGCCCCGCCGATCGTGACGAGTTCCGCGGGCTCGTCGGGACGCCGGCGGAGGTCGCCGAGGGCATCGACACCTACCGCGATCTGGGGATCGAGAACTTCCAGATTCAGGTGCCGAAAAACGAGCGCCAGACGACGGTTCGGTTTATCGACGAGGTCGCGCCCCAGTTCTGAGAGTTGTTCGGTCAGGGGGCAGTTCGGGCAGAAGTCATCGATTCGGTACAGTTCGGCGGCCCGTACGACGATGGAGAAGTCCACGAGGCGGAACTCCCTGGCGCGTGCTGGCGACGTGGATCGAGACCTGCCGGGAATGGCTTCGGAACCCTTTATCTGGTCACCGACCCAGCCCCCGGTATGGAGAGTCTCAATCGGACGGCCCTCGAGCTCGTCGACGAGGCCCTCGAGTTCGCGGAGGAACTCGACGTCGGGGCACGCGAGCTCGCCAACGGCGCGACGGTACTGGATTTCGGCGTGGAGTTCACGGGCGGACTGGAGGCGGGAATGTTGCTCGCGGAGATCCAGTCCGCCGGGCTCGCGACCGTACAGTCTCGCATCGAGGAACTCGACGGCACGCCGATCAGCCACGTCGAGTTGACGACCGATCAGCCCGGACTCGCGCTCCTTGGCGCACAGAAGACCGGTTGGGAAGTCTCCGTCGACGAGTACGAGGCGCTGGGCAGCGGCCCGGCCCGCGCGCTCGTCGCCGAGGAGACGATCTTCGACCGGCTGGGCTACACCGACGTGTCCGAGTTCGCCGTCCTCGCGCTGGAGAGCGAGGCGCTGCCGACCGCGGACGTCGCCGAGCACGTGGCTGAGCGCTCCAACGTGGAAGCGGGTTCGGTGTTCCTGCCGACCTACCCGACAGCGAGTCTCGCCGGGAGCGTGACCGTCGCCGCCCGTGCACCCGAGCTCGCCGCGTTCCGCCTCGCCGAGCTTGGCTACGATCCGACGAAGATCGTCTCCGCCAGCGGCGTTGCGCCTGTCGCGCCCGTGGCTGGCGACGAGGAGACCGCGCTCGCGCGGACCAACGACGCACTCGCCTACGGCGGCCAGGTCCACCTCGTCGTCGAGGACGACTTCGACCGATTCGACGAGATTCCGTCGAGCGCGGGCGAGGAGTACGGCGAGCCGTTCTACGACATCTTCGACGCTGCCGACTGGGACTTCTACGACCTCCCCGAGGACGTGTTCGCGCCCGCACAGGTCACGATCGACGTGCTGGAGGGCCCGACCTACGCACTCGGAGAGCGCGACGAGGAGCTCGTCGCGGAGAGCTTCGGGCTCTGAAATCGACCGAACCCAGATTCGACGCGCATGCGCTACAAGACGGTCCCACCCGCACCGCCGGACGATCTCGGTCTCGACGCTCTCGCGAGCGTTCGCGACGCGCTGCCGCTGGTGCCACGCTCGGAGGACGACTGCTGCGCGCGGCTGGTCGAGCGCATTGACTGGATCGATTCCCGCGACGACGCGAACGGGTGGATCGCTTTCCTCCACGCGCTCGGGCTCGCCGAGCAAACGAACAGCGGATACGTTCGCGTTCGTGGTGACCTCGATCCCGAGACCCTGCAAAGTCGCTTTCGAGAGCGGATCCTCGGTTCTGCCGAGGTCTGTGAGGCACTCGAGAGCGGCGACCCAGAGTCCGTAACGATCGAGGACGCCTTCGAGGCCATCGAGCCGGTCGTGCCCGAGTGGGAACGCCGACGGAGCGACGCCTGGCGAGCAGTGTGGCGCGACCGTGCCGAACGCCGTCTGGTTTGGGCGACGATCCTGGGACTCGCCGAGCACCGCGAGGACAGCTACGTCCACGCCTGATTCTCGCAGGAACAGTACGTCCGCGCACCTGATCCACGAGGACGGCTTTCCTCCTTTCACGCACGCCCACATCGCACCGCCGGCCCGCCTCAACAGCTATCCGCATCCACTGCCTCCCCGCATCCACGCCATTCCGTGGCAACCCTTTTGCTACCAGCCCGAGACCGTCGAACTATGCCGACTGAGGGCGAGGACCCACGCTCGGTTCGCGTCGAGTACGAGCCGGTGAGCGTCAAGGACGTCCTCGTCGAGATGAAAGACACCTCGGAGCTGTTGATCGATCTGGCGTACTCCGCGGTGCTCCATCGAAGCGACGCGATCGCCGAGGAGGTACTCCGCCTCGAGGAACGAATGGACGTCCTCGAACTGCGGGCGCGCATGAGCGTCATGATGGCGGCGCGGAACCCCGACGACACGGAGATGCTCGCGCCGGTGCTCGGGGTCGTGGGCGGTGCGGAGAAGATCAGCGACGCGGCTGGCGACGTGGCCAAGGTCGTGCTCGAAGACATGGGGCTTCCCGAGGCGATGCGTGCGGCACTCCCCGAAGCGTTCGAGCCGCTGGAGCGGGCGACGATCGCCAGCGACGCCGACGTCGTCGGGCAGACGCTCGGCGAGCTCGATCTCGAATCCGAGACCGGCGTCAGAGTGATCGGCATTCGGCGTGGCGAGGAGTGGCTCCTCAACCCCGGCCCGGAGAACGAACTCGCAGCCGGCGACGTCACGCTGATTCGCGGGCCCGAGCACGCGATTGGCGACGTCTACGAACGGCTCTCCGGCGAGGCGTACCAACCCATTCTCGACCCGGAGCCGGCGATCGACGACCTGGACCGGGCGGTCGACTCGATCGTTCACATGAAGAACCTCTCGGAGCTGGCCGTGGACCTCGCGTACGGCTCGGTGCTGTTCGACGACACCGCACTCGCCGAGGAGGTTCGGAATCTCGAGGTCGAGGTGGACGCACTCCAGTCTCGGTTCGAAGCCTGGACGCTCGGTGCGGCCGCCGACGCCGACGATCCGGTCGCGCTCCGCGGTCTCATCAGGCTGGGTATCGCGACGGAGACGATCAGCGACGCCGCATTGGAGATCAGCGAGGGCGTGCTCCGCGACATCGACGTTCATCCCGTCGTGGAGCTCGCGGTCCGAGAGAGCGACGAGGTTCTCAGCAGAATCCAGGTCACGCCGGGCAGCGATCTCGTTGGCGTCGATCTCCAGGAGGGCGTCCCTACGGACGGGCCGGGGACCACCGTCATCGCGATCCGCCGCCCGGAGGTGGGCTGGGTGCTCCTCGGCCACGCCGACGAAACGATCGCTGCCGAGGACGTCCTCATCGCGAAAGGCACGCGGACCGCGACCGACAGCTTTCGGTCGCTCGCGGCTGCGGAATGAGCGGTTGATAATATACGGGGAACTACTTACCACGAGCGGCGCGTCGCAACGAACTCGATCTCACAGCACCACGAGCACCACCGCCGAAAAGATCACGACGCCAAGAATGTCACAGGCGTTCGTGACGACGGGAATCGTCACGTCGTCGGGATCGTAGCCGCGGCGATAGGAGACGTACGTCACGAGGACGCCGAGGACGATCGCGACCACTGCGAGGGAGAGACCCGACACGAGTGAGATCGTCATGAGCGTTGCGAGTGCCATCGGGGACCCCATCGCGTGCCCGATCGCGTAGACGACGACCCCGAGGACGGAGAACACCGTCACAGCGAGCCCGAGGACCGCGAGGATGCTGGCTCGCAGTGCTGGCGTCCGGGGATCGAAGGATAGCGTCCCGAGGTGGAGCTGAGTCGAGAGCCGCGCGGCGACGATCGCACCGAGGTTGCCACCCATGCCGATCATCACCGGGACGAGCACGAGCAGCGTCGGGTTCGCCAGATACGTCTCCTCGAACGACTCGAGGACGATGCCTGAGCCCATCTCCAGCAGGCTGAGCACCAGCAGGAGTGGCGCCATCGTGCGGACGATGGATTCGATCGACCAGGCATCCACGCGCGTCGCGGGCGCGTCGCTCACGCGATCACCCCTACGAGCGCGACGGCGATCGCGAGAAACACGACGCCGAACACGTCACCGAGCGTCGTCACGACCGGGCCGATCAGATTGTCCGGGTCGGCCCCGCGACGATAGCCCGCGAACACGACCGAAAGGAGCCCAACGACCATCACGCAAGCAGTGAGGACGCTCGCGAGCAGCAAGATGCCCAGAAGAGCGAACAGGGACGCGGGCGATCGGCCGGGCTGGACGACGAGAATGCTCCAGGAGGCGACTGCCACGAACGCCGATATGCCGACGCCGTTGAGGACGGCCGCGACGACGGCGTTCACGAGCCGTCGATCCCACGCAATGTGTGGGTCGAGTAGGCCCTGGTGGAGTCCGCTCGCGATACGGGCCCCGAGCGCGCCATAGACGTTACCGCGGGTGGCGAGAAACGCCGGGAGTGCGAGCAGGAGACCCGGATAGGTTTCCAGTCCGTTCCGCATCGCAGGTGTGCCGAGCACGACCCCTGCAAAGATCCCGCCGCAGAGACTCACGAGGAGGATTGGAAGCGACTCGCGGTAGATCGTACGAGCGGACCCGCGAGCGTCCATACAGGGCCCACGCGAGGGCCCACAGTAAAACCAGGTGTACCGCCACCGACTGGCCGAGCAATGGAAGACCGGGGGTGGCCGCTCGTCACCGCTCGGCATCCCGGATCTCGCCGAAGCGGGCGCAGTTGGACGACTGTAAGATGCCGTGGCGTGGCTACGTCGAATCGGCGGTTTTCACGCGCTAGATGGAGTTCGAACACCCGTTTCGGTTTCATACCCATATGATATCTTATACGTAGTACGGAGACGGGTGAGAAGTATTATCGACAGTAGTAACTCTCTACTACCGTCGAACGGCAAGTACGCTCCACCAGAACGTGTGTCCCGTAGTACACAATAAGCTACAACATTATACAACGTACGTCGCGTTTGGGACCTCAAACAATGGTAATCATCCGCACAGTAGACCTATATTTCACTGGACATAAACCAATGAATAACCATTGCATTTATGCACCGTTTGACCAACACTCGGGTATGGCGCAGAATGCCAATCGCGTGAGCCAACTCACTAACCGACGACGTATCCTCCAGGGGCTCGGTGCTCTGGGAGCCGCCAGCATTGCGGGCTGTTTCGGTGGCGGCGACGGCGGAAGTGGTGATAATGGAATCGACCCGGTCCAGAACAGAGTAACTGTCGATCCCGAAGACATCGTCGAGGGTGGCACGTTCCGCACTGCGATCGCGGAGCCCGTCGACTCCTTCGACGTTCCGTACAGTAGCTCGGCAGCGGCGTCGAACGTACACAATCTCATCTACGAGGGGATGATAACCACGAACGCCTCCGGTGAGATCAACTCCTGGCTCGCGTCCTCCTACGAACAGGTCGACGTACAGGAGGTCGAGGCCGCCGACTACGAGGACTACATGATCACTGCGGAGTACCAGGACGGTGTTCCCCAGGTCGACGATCAGATCGTCCTCCGCCACCCCGACAACGATCCGACGTCCTCCGAGGGGCAGTTCCTCACTGTCAACGAGGCGCCCGACGCCGTCGACGACGGTACCTACGGGATGCACTATCGGTTCGACCTCCACGAGGGGGTCGAGTTCCACGACGGCGAAGAGATGACCGCGGACAACGTCGTCGCTTCCTACGAACGCCTCCAGGGGTCGCTCAACTCGGGGCAGCTCTACGACTCGCTGCTCGACATCCAGGCCGACGGCGACTACACGGTCCACCTGTACGCGCAGCTTCCCGACGCACAGGCCATCCGCAACCTCGGTGGCTGGGAAGTGTACCCGACCGCTGTCACCGATCTTCCCCCCGAACAGAACGACCCACGTCAGGGCAACACGCCGCTCGGTACTGGCCCGTTCACCTTCGAGGACTATGAGGACGCCCAGTACGTCACGCTCTCCAAGAACGAGAACTACTGGTTCGATACCAGCAAGAAGGACTGGTACGATGGGCCGAGCGAGTTCCCCAACGGACCGGTCGTCGACGAAGTCGACATCAGCATCATCCCCGATCCTGCAACGCGGTCTGCCGCACTGCAGAACGACGAACTCGACATGGCGTACGGGCTCACCGCCTCGACGCTCAACGATTACCAGAGCTCCGAGGACTACCGAACGGCAGCGACGAGCGGTGCAGGGTTCAACTTCCTGCAGTTCCCCGTCAACGTCGAGCCGTTCACGGATGCCCGCGTCCGCCGAGCGATCAACCACCTCATCCCACGGGAGCAGATCGCGAACCAGATCTTCTCCGGCTGGGAGGATCCTGCGTGGGTGCCGATGCCGCCGATCGCGTCCCAGTCTGGGACGTCCGATTACGATCAGCTCGTCGACGACCTGAAGAGTTACAACACGTACGCACGCGACGAGTCCGACTCGCTCGTGCAGGAAGCGATCGACGAGAACGGCTGGGAGACGCCGATCGACGTCACGATCGAGACGAACTCCAACAGCGACGACCGCGTCCGTCTGGTCGAGCTGATCGTCGAGTCGCTCAACCAGAGCGATTACTTCTCTGCCAACATGGAGACGTACCCGGACATCCCGACGTGGGCGCAGGAGTTCTACTCCGCGGATTACGCAGAGGAGGGCGTCCTGTCGTTCATCGGGCTCTCCAGTGGATTCGGCCCCCACGGCTACGCCAAGGCCATCCACCATCCCGACAACTACCGACAGTGCTGTAACTTCATGAACATCAACGACGAGGACCTGAACGCCGCCCTGCAGGAAGCTCGATACGGAGTCGAGGCGGTGGAGGACAGACAGACTCGTCAGGAGCGCTACGACGAGATCTGGAAAATGATCCTCGAGCTCAACGCCAACTCCTACGGCACGCACAGCACGACGGTGGGCGTCGTCCGCCAGGGAGAGGTATTCGGATACAACACGTATCCCAGCTCCCAGTCCGTCGTCCCCTACGCGATGTACTCCCCCGCCGACGAGCAGATCGTCTACGTCGACCGGTAAGCGCGTCGGTCGCCATTCGTTTCAACGGATGACTATGTCAGGAAATCTCGTCCCATGAGCGGCCTTCGACGGTTCGTACTGAAGCGACTACTGCTGACGATCCCCATCCTCTGGGGCGTCTCGGTCATCACGTTCGGGCTCGTCTACCTCACGCCGGGTGATCCGATCGACATCATGGTTGGGTTGGATCCCGACATGTCGCCGACCCGGGAAGCCACGCTGCGCGCGAAACACGGGTTCGACGAACCAGTCTGGAAACAGTACTGGCTCTGGATCTCCGACGCAGCGACTGGCGACTTCGGTGAGGTCATCCAGACCGGACGGCCGGTGTCAGATCTGATCATCGATCGGCTGCCGCCGACGATCGCGCTCGGTCTGTTCGGCTGGGTGTTCGGACTCGTCATCGCAATTCCGACCGGAATCTACGCGGCGGTGAAAAAGGACCAGCTCGGCGACACCGTCAGCCGGTTTATCGCCCTGTTTGGCATCTCCGTCCCGAACTTCTGGCTCGGCCTCATGCTGATCCTGGTCGGTGCCCTACAGCTCGGCTGGTGGCCGGTGCTACCGCCACGAGTTCCACTGACAGACCCGGAGATGTTGTGGTATCTCGTCCTTCCCGGTCTGACCATCGGGAGCGCGTCCGCAGCGACGCTGATGCGGATCATGCGGTCGTCGATGGCCGAGGAGATGAACAAGGACTACGTTACGGCGGCCCGGGCGAAAGGGCTCCCCGAACGAACGGTGATCCTCAAACACGTTCTCCGGAACTCGCTGATCTCGGTCACGACTGTAGCGGCGTTCCTCACCGCGAACATTCTCGCGGGATCCGTCGTCGTCGAAACGGTGTTCAGCTGGCCGGGACTCGGTCGCGAGTTCATCCAGGCCGCGACGGCGCGTGAAGTGAACGTGATCATGGCGATCACGCTGTTCATCGGGGCTGCGATCATCATCATGAACCTGGTCGCCGACATCGTCTACGCGGTGCTCGATCCGCGAATCAGATACGACTAAACTATGGCAACAGAACGAGGCCGAATCCAGATTTCGGGGTTCGATCCCGATCGCGTGACCGAGCGGGAGTCCCTCTCGGACTGGAGTGACGACAGTAGCACAGAGACGATGAGTCGCTGGAAGCGAGCGGGCGTGCGGTTCGTCCACAACTACTCGGCGATGTTCGGGGTGCTGATCGTCGTCCTGATGTCGCTGGCGGCGATCTTTGCCCGGCCGATTTCGATCGAGGGGTTCACCGTCCAGCCGTTCTCGCTGGCGCCGTACGACCCCGAGACGATCCTCTATCTCGATCCGTCGTCGGACGTTGGAATCTACAGCGCACCCACGCCCGACCACCCGATGGGAACCGACCAGAACGGCCGTGACCTGTTCTCTCGCGTCCTCATCGGTGGCCGATACAGCATTTCGATCGGCTTCATCGTCGTCGGACTCACGGCGAGTTTCGGAATGGTCTACGGTGCAATCGCAGGCTACTACGGTGGCTGGGTCGACGAGATTCTCATGCGGATCGTCGACACCATCTTCGCGTTCCCTGGCCTGGTGCTCGCGCTGGTCATCGTCACGATGCTCGGCAAAGGGTACTGGGAGCTGATCCTCGCCTTCTCGCTGTTCGGTTGGGCGGGCTATGCGCGTATCATCCGGGGAGAGATCCTGCAGGTCAAACAACAGGAGTACGTCACTGCCGCGAAAGCACTCGGGGCCGGTGACTTCTCGGTGATCTTCAGACACATCGTTCCGAACGCGATGGCGCCGCTGATCGTTCAGGCGTCGCTATCGATCGGGACTGTCGTCATTGGCGTGGCCGCACTCGGATTCCTGGGGCTCGGGATGCCGCCGGGCACCGCCGAGTGGGGTACCATGCTCGACTCGACGCGCCAGACGCTCATTCAGGGCCCCGGCGGATCGATTCCCTGGTGGGCTACCGTCTACCCCGGTGGAGCCATCTTCCTGTTCGTGATGTCCATGAACATGATCGGCGACGGGGTCAACGACGCACTCGACGCACAGGAGGTCGGCAACGTCCGACAGGGTGGTGGGTAAATGTCCCTGATCGAAGTCGAAGGACTCTCCGTCGAGTTCTACACCCAGGGAGGAACCGTCACTGCGGTCGACGACCTCTCCTACCACATCGAACCGGGCGAGAAGTTCGGCGTCGTCGGCGAGAGCGGAGCGGGGAAGAGCGTCACCGCGCTCTCCCTGATGCGACTGATCGACGACCCCGGACGGATCGTCAGCGGATCGATCCGGTTCTCCGACGCAGAGACGACGAGGCGGCTCGAAGATCGGTATCCGAACAAGACCGTCGACGTCCAGGCGCTCCGCGCCGAGCACGACCTCGACGAGATCGCACGCCGACTCGAACAGCAGGGCTGCGACGGATCCGATCTGACCGGAAACGACCGCCACTTCGACGTCGCACCGACCGAGCTGCCGGCAGGTGCCTTCGACATGCAAGACGTCGTAAACCGCGGGCACGCCGCCGATCTCGGCATCATCGAGGATGACGACTTCATCGTTCACGACGGGAGCGAGCAGTATCTGGAACTACTGCGTGCACCCGAGGCAGCGGTGCGGTCGCTGCGTGGGAACGACATCGCGATGATCTTCCAGGACGCACAGACTGCGCTGAACCCCGTCTACACGGTCGGCGAACAGATCGCCGAGCCGATGCGCCACCACCTCGATTACTCCGACGAGGAGGCCAAGGAGCGGACGATCCAGCTCCTCGACGAGGTCGGCATTCCGGAGGCGGAGACGCGATACTCCGACTACCCACACGAGTTCTCCGGCGGGATGCAACAACGGGCCGTGATCGCCATGGCGTTGTCCTGCGATCCCGACCTGTTGATCGCCGACGAACCGACGACTGCCCTGGACGTGACGATCGAGGCGCAGATCCTCGAACAGCTCGAGGAGCTCGCCGACGAGTTCGACGTCGCGATCCAGCTCGTTACCCACGACCTCGGCGTCATCGCGGAGGTCTGTGATCGGGTGATGGTGATGTACGCCGGCAAACCCGTGGAGAAAGCACCCGTCGAGGAGCTCTACTACGACCCGAAACACCCCTACACCGTCGGGCTGATGAGTTCGATCCCGCGCGTCGGCGACGACCGCGACCGACTCATGACGATTCCGGGCACGATGCCCGATCTCGTCGAACTACCGCCGGGCTGTAGCTTCCATCCACGCTGTCCGTACGCAGAGGAGAGCTGCGCCGAGAAAGAGCCCGCACTCGTCGATCCGGAGACGGGTGAAGTCGCGACGGAATCGTCCAGACGGGGTGCTGCCTGTCTGGAGTACACCGGCGATCTCGAGGAGGGCCTCGACTACGAGGTCCAGGTCGCCGGTGAGCCCGGCGACGGGCCAGATCCGTCGAGTGTGCAACCAAATGGAGGTGACGTCGATGGCTGATCGGAGCGGTGAGCCGATCCTCAGTGCGAACGGCCTCACCAAATACTTTGACACGAGCGAGGGGTTCATCGACGACATCCTCGGGCGGACGAACATGGTCAAAGCCGTCGACGGCATCGACCTCGATCTGTACGAGGGCGAAACGCTCGGCGTGGTCGGCGAGAGTGGCTGTGGGAAGACGACGCTCGGCCGGACGCTGCTCCGACTGCTCGAACCAACCGAGGGATCGGTCTACTACCGGCAGCGCTCCCCCGACGGAGCCGGCCGCGAGGAGATCGACCTGACGGACGTCTCGAGCAGACGGCTCCGCGAGCTCCGGACGGACCTCCAGTACATCTTCCAGGATCCGTTCTCGAGCCTGAACCCACGGCTCACCGTCGGCGACATCATCGGCGAGCCACTGGACATTCACGGCATCGCGTCCGGGCAGAACCGGACTGAGCGAATCGGCGAACTGCTCGACACGGTCGGGCTGAACCCGGGCCACGCACACCGCTATCCCCACGAGTTCTCCGGTGGGCAGCGCCAGCGCATCGGCATCGCCCGTGCGCTCGCCGTCGACCCGGAGATCATCGTCTGTGACGAGCCCGTCAGCGCACTGGACGTGAGCGTGCAGGCACAGATCCTCAACCTGCTCGAGGATCTCCAGGAGGAGTACGGACTCTCCTACATCTTCATCGCTCACGACCTCAGCGTCGTCGAGCACATCGCCGATCGAATCGCGGTGATGTATCTCGGCGAGTTCGCGGAGGTCGGAACGACCAGGGAAGTGTTCGAACCGCCGTATCACCCCTACGCCGAAGCGTTGCTCTCGGCGATCCCGGAGCCCGATCCCAACTGGGAGGGCGACCGAATCCTGCTTCCCGGGACCGTTCCATCCCCGATCAACCCGCCGTCTGGCTGCCGGTTCCACACGCGCTGTCCGCGTGTGATTCAGCCCGAGGAGATGGACCTCGATCAGAACGTCTGGCGGTCGCTCATGGACTTCAAGCTCCGGCTCCGTGGCGCCGACTCCCTCGAGTCGGTGACGGCAGTCGAGCAAGCGGAGTCCAACGACGGGGAGGCGGCGGTGCTCGAACCCGAAAACGTCTCGCAATCGAAGCTCGACGAACTCGTCCGCGAGGAGTTCGATCTCCCCCGGACGATTTCGGATAGTCGGGCGGAGTCGACCTTCGGGGACGCGGTCGGGCGGCTCCACGAGACCGACTTCGAGGGTGCCACCGACGCGCTCTCCGAGCCGTTCGAATCGCCCTGCGAGACGACGGATCCCCAGCAGATCGCAGTCGGTGGCACGCACCAGGTCGCGTGTCTCAGGTACGACGACACTGTCGACGCCGAGCAGCCGTCCTGGGACAGTAGCGACGCGAGCGCCGCTGCCGACGACTAGAACGCCAATCGAGCGGACGCTGGTGGCGTTCGTCCGTGTTCCGTTCCTCCGTTTCACGTTCAGTTTCGGGCCGAACCCTTTAGCCCGCCCATCGTCAATGGCTTCGCATGCGTCGAATCTACGAATCGTCGGCGATACAGCGGGACGACGACGATTCGTTCGTGCCGAACGAGCGCGACGTCGACGTGGAGCCACAGGCGATGCGATCGATCGACGGCGATCTGTTGAGCCGACATCTCATCCCCTACTGGCTCCGCTATCGAGCGATCGCCGTCGACGTCAGCACACAGCGCGAAGAGTACTCCCAGGGCGACCCGGTCACGTTCGCGATCACGTTGCGGAACCGGTTCCCGTTCCCGGTGACCATCCCCACAGTGTCACGAATCGCCTGGACGTGGTCGATCGACGGCCTGAACGAGGCCTCGGAGGTTGCGACCAACCACGCCCCCGAGCAAAAACACGGGTTCCGGTTCGGGCGTGGCGAGCGCAAACGGTTCACTCGAACCTGGGAGCAGTCCTTTCGCGTCGGGCCCCGCGACTGGGAACGCGCCGAGCCGGGCGAGTACACGATCCGTGCGGGACTCAACGTCGAGGATGCGACCGACAGCGTCGCCGACGAGACCGTCGTGACGATCACTGAGTAACCGGCCAGAAGTCGTCCCAGTGAGGGAACAGTTCGTCCAGCACGCTAGACGCGTGCAGCGCCTCCGAGTCAGGCTCGCTCGGCGTCCGCCAGCAGGTCGCCCTGGGCTGCGTCGGATGGAAGTTCGACGAGGCGAGTGCCGCAGTCCTCACACGCGAACGTGACGACCTCGTAGCTCCGGCAACAGGAGTCGACGACGGCCTCGTCGAAGGATACGACGCCATCGCAGACTGGACAGCGCTCGTGGAACGATCGGAGGGCTGCGAGGATATCCAGACGTTGCTCGAGGGGGACGTCGTACCAGCCGTCCGTCCGCTCGGCCAGCACGTCGTTGGCGGCCACGTCCACGTGGAGCGCCGCATCGGACGGCCACGGTCGGACGCGCGAATCGATCTGGACTGCAGGGTAGTCACGAACCTTGAACGTGATCGAGTCGGGGCCAGTCTCGAACATCTCGGTGAGATCGGCCGCCGTGACGCCGTCCGCTGCGAGCTGGTCTGCGCGATCGAGGAGGGCGGATTCGAACTCGTCGGTTGTCCTCAGATCAGCAGCTGTATCGTCCACGTCCGTTTCTGCACGGATCGCACCGGCGTCGCGCAGGAACGTCTCGGGATCGACGGCGTGTTCCCGCTCGTACTCGAGTTTCTCCAGCGTCTCCCACTCCTCGTTCGCCGCGGGATCGGCGGCTTGCACCCGCTCGTCGCCGTGATCGAAAGATGCGAGCAGCCGGTCCGGCAGGTAGCGTTTCGTGAGTTCCGGCGTGCCAGGAACGAGGTAGCCACGGTAGTAGATCGACAGCAACGAGACGCCGAAGACGACCGGGGCGAGCGGAAGAACGACGACGGCGACGAGCAAACTCACCACGATCGCGATCACGACGTTGACTGCCGTACACGGAAGACAGCGGTTCGCTCCCGTGTACTCCGGGCGTCTGATCCCCTGGAGCAGCGACGACTCGGTGGACATACCGGTAGCTGGGGATCCAGCACCAAAAAACGCCCGCGGGTTCCGGTTTTCGCAGCCCCTGGGTACCTCTGAGCAGCGCTCGCGCCGATGGGGAGGGAATACAGCGCGTTACTCCGAATCGGGGGCTACGTCCGTAACGGTGCCCACGCCCTTGCTCCGTCCTTCGCGGAACACGAATCGCTGGCCCTCCTGAAGGAGGTAGGGCTGGAACTTGAATCGTAGGCGAGCCCGGCCGGTGTCCCCGGGCAGCAGCGGGCCGTCCTCGGGATAGATCGCCGCCGCCTCGCTGACGGTCTCGAGATGGACGACGGGCTCGTAGCCGGCGTCGATCCTGGTCGGATGGTTGAGCACCATCACCTCCGCTTCGAACTCGCGAGTCGGGATCGGCGTTGCGTGGCGGGGGAGGAGCGCCATCCCGCGATCGATCTCCCGCTCCTCGACGCCTTTCAGCGCGATGCCGACGATCCGTCCTGCCCGGGCGCGATCGACGCGATGGTAGTGCATCTCGATCGAGCGAGCCTCGACCTCCCGGAAGGAGCCGTCCGGCATCGGCCCGAGCAACAGCTCGTCGCCACTCTCGACGGTGCCGGAGGTGATCGTCCCGGAGGCGACGGCTCCGACGCCGGTCACGGCGTAGGTCCGGTCGACGTACATCCGGAAGGGATCCTCCGGCGTCTCGCCGCCAGTCTTGGGGAGATGCTCGAACAGCTCGTCGAGGACGGTGACGCCCTCCATCGTGACCGCGCTGGTGCCGACGATCGGGACGACGGTCTCGTCGATCTCCTCGATAGCTGCCTCGACGCCGTGCCTGCTGACGAGCAGTGGCGTTCGGTCGGCGTCCCGGAGCAGGCGCTCGATCTCGCGCTCGACCTCGGCGAGTTGCTCGTCGTCGACGAGGTCGGTCTTGGTGATCGCGACGATCGTCGGGAGATCGGTCGCCAGCAGGACGCCGAGATGCTCACGCGTGGTCCTTGTCGGGCCGTCGTCGGCAGCGACGGTCAGCAGCCCGTAGTCGAGTTTCTGGCCGACGAGTCCACGGATCGTCGTCCGGAGCCAGGGCTCGTGGCCGACGGTATCCACGAAGGAGACGAGTCGGTCCGCCTCCTCCACGATCCGGGCGCGGTCGGTCTTCCTGTCGGGGTTGTCCATCCGCACCGGACCGTCGTCGTCGAAGCCGTAGACGCCATAGGAGAGGTCCGCGGAGAGACCACGTTCGACCTCGTGGGGCTGGACGTCGAGATAGGAGCGGGTGCCGCCCTCGCCGTCGTCAGCCTGTCCGGTCAGGATCGTTCCGACGAGCGTGGACTTGCCGTGATCGACGTGGCCGGCCGTCCCGACGACGATGTGCTCGTCGTCGGTCTCCAGAATCGCGCCCTCGCGGACCGTCGCGAGACCGACGAGTCCGCGGTCTTCGTCCGCGGCGTCGCCAGTGCCGACGTGACCGCGACGGGGATCCGGGACCTCCGCTGCGTCCATCGATCCGTCGACGTCGGGCGACGCTTCCTCCGCCGGCACGCCCCACGTCTGTACTTCGTCGATGTGGCACTCTGCCTCATCGGCGAGCAGGCTGAGGACGTCCATCGTCTCGGAGAAGACGTCGGGAGCGACGCCAGCGATGCCGCCGTCGTCGGTGACGCCGAGGACGTAGGTCGCCTCGCCGTCGCCGGAGAGCACGCGATGACGGAGCTGGGCCGCCAGGCTCTCTCTGCGTCCCTCGGAGAGATGGGTGTCTTTCGAGAGACGCTCCTTGAACTCCACGCTGCCCCCTTCGCGCTCGCCACGATCGAGCGCCTGCTCGAGCGCGGCCCGCGGCGGGCTCATGTAACTCTTCGTTGGGATCGTGACGACAAAACTCCCCCGGTCAGTGTGTGACACTATATCACCCCACCGCCGACATCGAACGTCAGGCCGCGCCGGTAAGCGTCTCGTACGCCTCGTTGACCCGTTTGAACGACTCCGTCGAGCCGCCGCGATCCGGATGCGTCTCCTTGACCTTCTCCCGATAGGCGTCCCGAACGGCGTCGGCGTCCGCATCCGAACGGACCCCCAGAACGCCGCGTGCCCGATCCGGTGACATACCGGCCTGCGCGGAGGACGCCTGCCCGTAATACCCCGCTGAACCACCTGCTTCCGTGCCGAACCCTCGTCTCCGAGTTCTACGTCCGCGAGCGCCGCGGCGCCCGGCCTCCGTGCGGCGCTGCGCTCGGCGGCGTTTGTCGCGCCAGTCGGTGCCACGCTCGCGCCATCGGCCGTCGTTCTGGGGGCCAAAGCCCGTCGCCGACGCACGTCGACGGCGCTGCCCGGCCGTTTCGCCACCAGCCCCGTGTCGGGCCTGCTGGCGTAGTCGCTCGGTCAGCCGACCGGTGGCGTGGTACCAGAAGAGATACGCGACGCCAGCGAGCGGCACTGCAAGCAGCAGTACCGGCCACCCAACGACGACGGCGGCGAGCGTGAGCAGCGCTGCCATCACTGCGAAGAGCGCCGCCAGCCAGCCGAGCAGCACCGAGTACACACATCTGATTGGTGGCCGATCGCGTTAAGCCCCTCGCCGATCGCGGCCAGGGGACCGGCTCGAGAAAGAACGGGAGAGAGGGTGTGAGTGAGCGACGTGCGCCGGTGCAGTCCGCTGCTGGTCGGGCCGGCCGTGGATTCAAACGTCTGTACGGCGTATTTCGATACATGAGCGTCTCCGGCCTCTGTGAAGTCTGCCAGAGCGCACAGGCTGTGCACAGATGCGATCGGTGTGGCACCGTCGTCTGTCGCGAGCACTTCGCAGAGGCGCTCGGCTACTGTACGAGCTGTGCCGCCGAGGGTCGCGGAGGCGAGGGCAGCGAGGACGTCGATCCGTCAGGAGATACGTTTCAGTTCTAGAATCAGAATCCAACAGCGAGCGACATCAGGTCGGTAGCCGGGTAGCTCACACCGGCCGTCGGACGCTACCGGTACTCGTTGAGGCGGCGCTTGAGGGTCGCAGCTGCGCTGCCAGCCGCCTTGGCGAACTCGTCTTCGGGAACGTGTGCGTCCTCCCAGGAGAAGATGATCCCACGGGTGGAGTTGACGAGACCGACGCCCTCGTACGGGCCAGATGCGGCAACGCCGTGTTCGACAGCCGCCTCGACGTCGCCGCCCTGGGCGCCGACGCCTGGAACGAGGAAGGGGAGTTCGGGGACGCGTTCGCGAACTTCCTCGAGCTCGTCGGGTGCCGTGGCACCGACGACGAGGCCAACGTTGCCGTCGTCCCATTCGGATGCGAGGTCGGCGACGCGTTCGTAGACCTGCCCGCCGTCCTCCAGTTCGAGCGACTGGAGGTCGGCGCCGCCGGGGTTCGAGGTCCGACAGAGGACGAAGGTTGCCGCCGACTCGTGGGAGAGGAACGGCTGGAGGGAGTCCTCACCCATGTAGGGGTTCGCGGTGATCGCGTCCACCCGGTCGAGCAGTTTCGCGTACTGCCGGGCAGTGTTCCCGATGTCGGCACGCTTCGCGTCGAGGATGACGGGGACGCCTGTCCCTTCGGCGTAGGCGAGGGTCTCCTCGAGTGCGCGCCACCCGTCGGGATCTTCGTAGAATGCGGCGTTGGGCTTGAACGCTGCAGCGTGTTCGGCGGTGGCATCGATGATCCGGCGGTTGAACGCCCACCGTGGAAGATCGTGGTCGGCGACGGCCGCGGGAAGCCGATCTGGATCGGGGTCGAGCCCGACGCAGAGCAGGCTGTCGGCGGAGGCGACCCGGTCGGCGAGCCGATCGAAGCAGTCCATGCCAGCGACTGTGACCGCCCGGGCTTTACCCGTTACCATCGCTCTCCTCGACCGCAGCCTCGAGCACGTCGAGCGCCCGTTTGGACTGCGCGCCGTACGCGAGGCGAACGGCGATCCCATCGGTGTCCCACTGGGAATCGGCGTCGAGGTCTGCCGCGTCGGCTGCCGCTCGCGCCGCGTCGATTGCAGACGAGGAACCGGACTGAGAGGATCGGGAGGACGGTGGTTCGAGAACGAGCGTCGCGCCGGTCTCGTGGACGAACACGCGGGCGAACAGCGCACCGACGTCCTGCTCGGTCGGTTCGCGGCGCGGGTCTCGGCTCGAATCGCCCGCATCCTCGACCAAACGTACGTCGTAGGCGCGTTCGCCTGCGGGCGTTCCCTCGACGGTTCGGTCGGCGTTGGCGACCACGAGATCCCCCAGCGCGCCACGACGCCTGCCGTCGATTTCCGAAGCGAGCAGCTCGCCGATTCGATAGCCGTCGCTGAGCCGCTCCTCGACCATACGGGGTACTCTCCGTGCCGCATACTTGTGCGCCGCGGTCACCGACGCTCACCGGCTGGTGGTCGGTAGCGACTGAAAGCGGACAGAGTTCACTCGTCGCTGCCCAGTTCGTCGAGCGACCGCTCGGCGATATCCGTCACCGGCTCGCCCTGCTTGCGTGCGTAGAAAACCGCAGCCGCCTCGATTGTCACGCCAAGATCACCTTGCAGCTGATTGATCCCGGCGACTGCCTCCCGCTTCTCGTGGCCCGCCTCGGTCAACACGTCGAGTACGCGTTCGAACGTCGAGCGATCGCGAAGGAGCTCCTCGCCGGGGGAGAACTCCTCGGGAATCGTCGTCTCGCCGACGTCGAACGTCGGAGAAACGGCGTCGTCGGATCGTTCGATGAGCCCCTCGCCCGCGGCGACGTCGAGGAGGCGTTTCGACTGTGCGGGTGAGTACCACCGGCGATCCATCGCGATCGCCGCGACGAACTCGCTCTCCCCCAGTTCGTCGACCCCGCGCTGGCGAAACGGTGCCGCCACGGTCCGCCGCAGATCCATCGATAGCTGTTCGCCGTGACGGCGTATTGAAGCTGGCGATGCGGGGTATCGAATCGATGGATAGTGATCGAGTTCGAAGGGTGGCAGGAACGGACGAGCCGCGAAAAGCGTAGCGGGGCCGCGAGCCTCGGAGCCCTTCAGGAGCGTCGGTTACTGTCGGTGGTCAGCGACCGGAGGATGCTCCCGTAGGCCGGTCGGCTGACGGCGACCCCGAGCAGCACGCCCAGGATCGTGATGATCGCGAACCCACGCAGCTGTCCGAGGTCGAGGATGGCCAGCGGGCTCATCGCGATGATCGTCGTGGCGGCGGCCGCGCCGATAACCCAGAACGCCTTCCGGAACCGGTTCTGGAAGACGCGCTGGGAGGTGACCTCACCCTGGGCCTTCACCTCGTCGGCGATAATGATGAGGTCGTCCACCCCCGTTCCGATGACGGCGATGAACCCGGCGACGTGAGAGAGCTCGATCGCCCAGCCGATGGCCGCGGCGAACCCGAGGAGGATGACGACCTCCGAGAGCGCCGTTGCCGCCATCGGCACCGCGACCCGGGGATCGCCGTAGCGTGCGAACACGGTGAGCACGACTGCGAGGACGGCGAGGAGCCCGGTGATCAGCGAGTTCCGACGGAAGTCCTCTGCGAGGGTGGGGCTGACCATTTCCTCCGTTGATTCGTCGAAGTCGAGCGTGGTCGGCAGCGCACCTGCGCGCATGTCGATGAGGAGGTCCTGCGCGGTCGAGATGTCGGGAGCCTCGACGATGAACTGACGGCTATCGGTGAAGGACCCATCGATGAAGCTGTTCGCGAGATCAGGAGAGAGCGGCGAGCTGTAGACGGTTTCGCCGTCGACCTGGGTGAGCAGACAGTACTCGCCCGGCTGGAGGTCATTGGTATTGCAGGCGTTTGCGGTGTTCGTGCTTCCCTGAGCGAAGCCGGACTCTTGCATGAACTGCGTCATGTCCTCAGCGGCACTCTGGGTGAGCGTGACGGGGACTGCAGGGCGCGGGCCCTCCGTGTCGACGCTCCCGGCCTCGAAGTCCTCCTGGGTGAGCAGCGTCTCGTTCTGGGCGCCCGTGCCGTTCTCGCCCGGGTAGTAGGCGACGATGGCGACTTCGCCCTGCGAATCGAGCAGATTCTTTAGCCCGTCGATCGTCTGTCCCGGCGACTCGATCTGGACCCGATCGCGCGGCTCGTTCGGGGACTGTGCACGTGTGACCGTACTGCCACCGAAACCGGTCTCGCCGAGACGATCGTCCACCGTCGCGATGATTTCGTCGAGCGTGTATTTGGAGACCCCGTGTCGGATATCGCCGTTTTGCACGTCGAGGCCTGCGTTCTGTAACCCTTGCAGGAACGCCGCCCGCTCGACGTCGGCCCGCACTTCGACCGCGTCACTCGGGAACCCGGATCTGGACCCGTAGGCGACGGAGGTAACGATGTCCTCCTCTTCGGCTGTGGTCGTGTTGGTGATCGCCTGTTTTATCGCCTGATCGTTCTGGTCGGTTACCTGTACGTCAGTCGCAATATAGCCGTGCGGGGGTGCTGATATCCGAGCACCGCCGGCCAGATCGATCCCGAACTGGATGTTCGAGACGGCCGCAGTCGCGTTGTTCGAGCCGCCCGAGTCCGCCGCAGCACCGGTGATCGGCGCCCCCGGGACGAACAGGAAGAACATCGACGCGAGCAGGAGGACCACGAGCAGCAGAATCCGCCAGTTCGTGCGGATTCGACCGAGGAGGCTCATCGGTTCACCCCGTCGAACCGGTACCATCGCAACAGCGCAACGTTGAGCATGTACGTGTTCATGAGGTCAGCGGCGAGTCCGACGAAGAGGATCGTCCCGATGGCCAACAGGAGCGGAATACCGAAGATGAACGCCGCAATGGCCATCGTCGCCATCGCAGCCATCGAGGTCACGGTCATCGTGACGCCGGTGTGCATCGCTCGATAGACGTCGTCGTAGAAGTCACCGCCAGTGCCCCGCCGGAGCACGTGGTTGTTGAGCAGGATGTCGGAGTCGACGCTGTACCCGATCAGCATCAGGAGTGCGGCCACCGTCCCGAGCGACAGCTCGTAGCCGACCAGTCCCATCAGCGCGAGCGGGATCATGATGTCCGAAAACGCCGAGATGACGATCGCCACGCTCGGGACGAACACCCGGAACAGCGCGAAGGCGATGACGCTCATGCCGAGGAAGGCGACGACGACCCCGATGAGCGCCAGCTGCTGGGTGTTCTCCGCGAACGTTGCGTCGAAGGTGTTGACTCCCTGGACGACGTCGCCGCCCTCCTGGGACGGTTCCAGCTGCTCGTTTGCCTGTTCTTGTAGCGAGGTGTCGCCGTCACCCGCTTCTGGTCCGAACGTGACGAAGTAGCGATCGGACTGCGTCTGGGAGGTCTGGATGTCCGTCGGCTCCGTGTCGAACGCAGACTCGATGGTACTTACGTCGTCCGTGGTGTCGACGGTCAGCTCCGTCCCACCGGTGAACTCGATGCCAAGCGGTGCAGGGGCCCCAATCAGGAACACGTTCGCGCCCACGACGAGGAGAGCGAGTGCGAGAATCACCAGCGGGACCGCGAGGAGCTGGCGATTGGTGTACCGGTCGTAATCCGGTTCCGGTACGTCGAAACTACGCATGCCAGCGGCTCCGACAGCTTGCCGAATAAGCCTTGTTATACCGCTCGCGGCGACCGAATCGTACGCTTCCCGTCGGTGCATCCGCGAGCAGCGAGGTGCTGTCCACGACAAGGCCCGGCGAGACGCCGAGGACGGGACGAGATACCAGGAGGCCAGCACCGATCGGGCCCTGCCTCATGAGCGACGGATCGGTGTAGAATACGACGAATCAGTCCGAAGAACGTCCTCTGTCGACCGCTCGTGCCGGCCCAGCGTGGCGATCGGCTGGATCGCGAGCAATCAGACGTCGGGCGGCAGCTCCTGTGGGTCGTCTCGCTCGTCGAGCACCCACTCGAGTTCGGCGATCGCGCGGAGCAACTCGACCTCCAGCTCGTCGGCGGTCGGCGAGGATGGCGGATCGTTCTCGTCGTAGCGCGCCTCGAGCTCTTCGAGACGGCGGCGGATTGCGTCCTCTGGTCGCATACCAGTCCGTCGGCAGCCCGGTCACTTTAGTGGTGCCGGTCGGGGGCGACCACTGGACGATCGTCGGGATCTCGGCGTCGGGTAACACAGGTTGATGGGAGTTCGTCCACCGAGACAGCACTGGCGAACGGCCGTCACCCGACCGTATATATGTCCCTGCCCCAACCCATGTGGTATGAAGTTCGTCATCGTCGGCTACGGGCGCGTCGGCGCCCGGACCGCACGCATCCTGCAGGAGGAGGGTCACGAAGTCCTGCTGATCGAGAACGACCAGGAGAAGATCGAGCGAGCACGGATGGAGGATTTCGAGGTCCACGAAGGCGACGGCTCCAGCGAAGACGCCTACGATGGGATCGACCTCGAGTCCGTCGACGCCCTCGGAGGGCTCACCGGCGATCTCAACACCAACTTCGCGGCGTGTATGATCGGCAAACACCACGGTTGCCGGACCGTCCTCCGCATCGACGAGGACTACCGCGAGGAGATCTACCAGAAGTACGCAGACGACGTCGACGAGATCATCTACCCCGAACGCCTCGGCGCTGCCGGTGCGAAGACCGCGCTGCTGGGCGGGACGTTCAACGTGATTGCAGATCTCACAGAGAACCTCCAGCTGAGCGTCTTCGAGATCCACGAGGACGCGCCGGCAGTCGGCAAGCGAGTCAGTGAGGTCGATCTGCCGCCCTCGGGACGGATCTACGCGCACGGGCGCTCACACGACGCGCTGACGATTCCGCTACCGGGAACCGAGCTGGCGGCAGGCGATCGCGTCGCAGTCATCGTCGAGACCGAGCGGGTCGACGGCGTTCGCGAGGCGCTGCTCGGCGAGAGCTAGACGGGGCCAGCTCGGAGCCACGGGCCGTTGTCGCGGTCACAATCGACCCCAGCGACAGCTCCGTGATCGGCGTTGCTGGAGTACTGTCGAGGCAGGCAGCGCAGTCCAGTTCCCACAGATCGAAGCGGACGGCGGTGAGCCGCCGTCCGAAACGGTCGAGCGGAATCGAATGGGAGAGTGTGGTGCGGGCGCGCTCGAGAGGATGGGGAGTGGGCAGTAGTGCGCGCCCGGTCGATGCCGATGGGAGTGTTGGTAATAAATCCGCGTCAGACGAGCGCGTGACTGCGGCGGGATGAACCTCCAACCGCGGATATCTTCGTATCACAGCAACCCACCAGCCTCGGCCCGATCGCTCGTGGCCCGTAGCGCCGAGCCCCGGTCGAAGGCGAGACGTTCTTCTGAGTCGCGCGCGTCCGATCACCCATGGACGTGGTCGTCACGGTGGCTGGAGACGACGCTCGCGAGGTGCGCCTCCCCGACGACGCCACCTACGGCGACCTGCTCGACGCAGTCGACTGTTCGCGCCACGAGGCGACCGCGCTCGTCGACGGCCAGCCGGTGCCCGCCGACGCCCCGGTCGACGCAGACGCCGTCTCCGTGCTCCAGCTCGTGAAAGGCGGGTAGGGCACAGCCGACCGGACGACTTTTTCCCAGTACGCCCGATCGACCAGTATGGCAGACGGCGTGCCGCCGGGGATGTCGATCGAGACCGCCACCGAGGAGGACCACGTTCCGGTGAGCCGGGTGCTCGACGGTGCGCTCCTCGAACATCCTGACCTGCGAGAGCGCATCGCGACGGGAACCGTACTCGTCGCGAGGAGGGACGGTGCCGTCGTCGGTGCGGTCGTGGTCGACGCCTCGGGGTCGGCGGATCCATCACCGCCAGCCGAATGGCAAGCGAGCGCTCACGTCGAGGCCATCGCGGTTCGACGCAAACGCCGTCGGAGCGGAATCGGCAGTGCGCTGCTCCAAACGGCCAGTCGACGCTGGGGACCGTTGACCGCAACCTTCGACGAACGCGTCCTGTCGTTCTACGAATCGCTGGGGGCTGAGTGCCGGCAAGCGGGCGATGACGATCGGTGGTGGGCGTTCCTTCGCGAGCGCGCCGCGGGCGGTGACGACGAACGGTAGCGAAGGTGAGTGGAGGCGGGCAGCTGAACCAGGCAGTGAAAGCGTGCGGCGAAGCCGGGCAGACGAGGCGCTTTTGCCGGCGGCCCCCGACCACTCGTCCGTGCGCGAGTTCTCCGCAGAGTATCTCACGAGCACCCGTCGCGGGATGTGGGGGGATTCCCGCGAGGCGCTCGCGGGGCTAGCGCTCGCCGATCGCGAGCGAGTGCTCGACGTCGGCTGCGGAACGGGCGAACTGACGCGAGTGCTCGCCGAGGAATCGCCGGGGTCGGTCTACGGCCTCGACGCGGATCCCGACCTGCTTGCCGCCGGTCGGGGTGGCGACTGGGAGCCACTCGCGGGCGACGCGCTCCGACTGCCCGCCACCCAGAACGCAGTCGATCTGGTCGTCTGTCAGGCGCTGTTGATCAACCTTCCCGACCCGGCGGCAGCGGTCGCGGAGTTCGCTCGCGTCGCTAGCGACGACGTCGCTGCGATCGAACCCGACAACGCCGACGTGACGGTCGAATCGACGGTCGACGCGGAGGCGAAGCTCGCCGCCGAAGCGCGAACCGCGTACCGCCGTGGCGTCGGGACCGACGTCGCCCTCGGTGGTGCGGGAACGCGGGAGGCCTTCAGGGAGGCTGGACTCACGGACGTTCGGACGGCCCGCTACGATCACGTCCGAACGATCGAACCGCCCTACGCCGAGGACGACCTAGAAGCAGTCCGTCGAACGGCCAGCGGCGAGGGGCTCGCCGGTGATCGCGAGACACTGCTCGCCGGGGGTCTCTCTGCAGCAGCGTACGACGAACTCCGGGAACGATGGCGGGCAGTGGGCAGGGAGGCGATCACGCAGGTCGGTGAGGATGCGTACCGACGGCGTGAAGTGGTGCCCTTCTACGTCACAGTGGGCAGCGTGCCGGCAGCGGATGACGCATCTCAGAGCGACTGAGACCGGGGGAACCGTAGCCACTACTATCGATGGGAATCGGACGCTGCTACAAAATGTTTCTTTCTCGAAGCAATCATTATGCCCTGGCAGTCGGTAGCTACGCGCAATGAGCACCGTCATCGCCGTCGCTGGGACCATCGCCGGCGCCGGCACGACGACGGTCGTAACTGCTCTCGGGACGGCGCTCGGCGAACAGCGCCGTCGCGTCGCACTCGTGGACGCGACGGAAGAGGGATCGCGAATCGCCGACGCGATCGACGTCGACGGCGAGGGCGAACTGGCCGATGCCCTCCGACGGGGAACGACCCCTACCGACGTACAGGCCACCGGTCCCCACGACGTGGCGGCGTTCCCAGCGGATCCGACGACGAACTGGGGTGCCGTCCGCCCCGACGCCGTCGATACGTTCTACGAGTCGCTCCGGGAGCGCTTCGAGTTCGTGCTGATCGACTGTGGCTGTTCGATGTCGCCCGCGCGCTCGCCGTGGCTGGGCCACGCCGACGAGGTCGCCATCGTCACGGACCCCGACGTAGCCGGAGCCGTTTCCGAGCCCGCATCGCTGTCGAGCGTCTTTGACGTGCCGATTCGCGGCGTGATCGCAAATCGGGTCCCACACAAGGAAGTCGACGATGCGCTCGAGGCGATGGAGTCGGTCGACGCGCCCGTTCTGGGAGTGCTACCCGAAGATGCGACGGTCGGTGCTGCCGCGGAGTCGGGGAGCTCCGTACTCCGCGCGGAGCCAGATAGCCCGATCGCGACCTGCGTCTGGAAGCTCGCGCTTCGGGTCAGAGAGACCGACCACGACGAGCCGGTGATTCCACCGGGTGCTGCTGCGAGATCCAATCGAGCGGCTGGCCAGGAGACGGGACCAGAGATGGGCGAGGGGGCGAGCGGCGAAGACGACGGTGACCCCGCGCCTGGAACCAGCGAAGACGAAACTACCACGGCAGACGACGATGTGGCCCCGTCGACGGCGTCCGAGACCGGAGTCGGCGACGCGATCGAGCCGTCCGACGACGAGACGACCGACGCATCCTCACCGGCCGAAGCAGGATTCGAGACTCCAGACCCCCAGCCCGTCGAACCTGCACCCGACGACGCGACACCAGTCGAACCGACGGCGGATCCTGAGGAACCTGGCACGGAGGATAGGGGCGTGGCTGAAGCGGATGGAGACGAATCGGACGCGGACGAAACGGAAATGAGCGAACCGAGCGGGGACGAAGCGGAGCCGTCTGCCACGTCAGATGGCGATCAGAATGAGAAAGGGGACGACGAGGAAGAGGAGTCCGCGGCGCTCTCCGACGACGAGATCGAGGCCGTGTTTCAGGAGACGATGCAGCGCGTCAAGGAACGCCAGGAGACCGACACCGACGAGTAGCCCACGACGATCGACACCACTCGACCGATTCGGACCCTATACGACGTCGCCGCGGACAGTCGCGCCCTCCTGTTCCTCACGCCAGGAGTGTACGGACTGTGCCGCTGTCTCGGCCGCGTCGGCGTCGAGCCCGAGCTGTTCGAGCGCGTCGGAGAGCGGTGGGAACGGGAGTGCGGACTCTCGGAGTTTCTCGAAGGCAGTCTCGCTTCGCACGCCCTCTGCCCAGAGACAGACACCGCGGGGATCGAGCACCTGCTCGTAAGCCTCCCGCGCTGCGGCGCCGCGAAGCCGCTGGGTGACGTTGTCCTCGAACCCGGTGTTGCAGACTTCCAGGTGGATGGGCTCGTCGTCCTCGATCAGATGCGCGGCCAGACAGCGTTCTGGTGCGGCGTAGCCGTTGGGGTTCGACCGGAGATACTCGGGATGGTCGACAGCCCAGTCGGCGCGGACGGTCGACCCGATCCCCTCGACGCCAGTGGTCTCTGCGACCCCGCCAGCGTCGACGTCGCTATCGTCCTCGAGCAGCACGTCCTTCGTCACGTAGACGTCGAGCCTGTCGACGGGATCCACGCCGAGCGCGAGATCGCCGTAGACCCAGAGCTCGCGAACGGGAACGGGCATCCGTTCCTCGACGACGGTGTCGACGAGGCGCTCGACGCGATCGACGGCCGCGTCTCTGTCCATGCGAGAGTGGTAGGGCGCCGACGGCAAAACGTCCGCGCATCGCGCCTCGCTGGAGCGATGATCGCTGCGAAGACCCCGCGGCGACCCTGCCGAAGCGAACGCGACGATGGGGCCGGTTCCGCGGCCGACGATCTATCCGACCGTCAGGAAGACGCCGATCATGACCCGGGTGAACCAGCCGACGGTTGCTCCGATCCAGGTGAGCAAGACGAAGTGCATGTAGGCGTTGGCACTGTTTCCGCCGTCGGCGGCCCGGATCATCAGCGAGGAGATGAGCGCGTTGAGCAACACGAGCATCAGGAGGAAATACTCGATCAGGACGACGTTGTAGATGTCGGGGTAGATGATGCTCCCGACGGCCATGTTGTCCGGGGTCTGGATGCCGGCGGACATCGCGGTCAGGACGTTGACGACCTCCAGCCCGATGAAGAACGCGAAGGTTGCCGCGGCGGTGATCCCATAGAGCAGACCGACGAAGGTCACCGTCGACTGGGCGCGCTGCTCGCGAAGCTGGAGCACCTCGCTCATGTTCTTCGAGATCAGTTCGCCGAGCACCTTCGGTTCGCCACCCATCTCGCGGCCGACGACGTACATCTCGCTGAACTTCTGGATGAGGTAGGAGTGTGACTCGGCCGCGAAGTAGTCCCACGCCCAGAGCGTGTCGATCCGGATGTTGAGTCGTTTGTAGAGGTTGTCGATGGCGTCCGATAGCGCACCGAAGTTGCGGGTTCGAAGCGTCGAGAGCACGTTCGAGGTCGTGGACTGTTTGACGCTCTCGCTGGCTCCTAGCGCCCTGATGAAGCTCGCGAACTCCTCGTCGCGACCCCGAATGCGCTGTTCCTCCTGCCGGATCACGATCCCGGGAAGCAGCAGGGGTGTGATCGGAATCGCGATGTAGAACGGCAGCGGGATCGATTCGTGAAGCCCCGGCGGGAGCGGCGGAATCCGCAGCGCCGAGAGAATCGCGACGAGACCGATCACTACCACGAGCACCACGGCGACGACGATGGTCACCGTGACGCGAAGATCGTACGGTAGGCGCTTGTCGCTGTCCTGGTACCAGACCGGGTCGTTCGGGGTCATCACCCGGACCGCGTAGAGGAACCCGATCTGGACCATCAGGAACATGATGATCACGGCGGCCACCATGACCATCGGGTTCGATCCGGTGAGGATCGGGAGGACGACCGCGAAGACCAGTGCGAACGTCATCGAGAGGATCATCGAGAGGTAGAGGTCCTTCAGCACCTCCAGGTTGTCCAGACTGCTCCGGTAGTGCGTCACGTAGTTCCGGATGATCATGTCCTGCTCGGCCAGCAGGAAGTCGCCCAGCTCTTGCCCCGCGTTGAGAGTGTACGCTAGCCGTTCGAGGAAGTCGCCGAGCGAATCGTTTGGCACCTGTCGAGCGCGCATCCGGCAGGCGTCGTCGAGGCTCTGGTTCCAGGTGTCGACCAGTTCGACGATGCGTCGCATTTCGTCGGCGAGAGGACCGTACTCGTCTTCGTTCGCCAGTTTCCGGAAGACGACCACGCGGTCGATGTTCGTCGTCGCGAGGATCGTCATGTGCGTGACGAACAGATGCAGTCGATCGCCGATCGCGGCTTTCGCCCGGTTCTGAGAGAGCTTCGGATATATCACCGCCGCGACGACGCCCAGAAAGCCCAGCGCAGGGATCGGTAGCCGGAGGACGAGCGGCAGCGGTACCTGGAGCGTCGCGACGAGCGTGAAGATGAAAAAGGAAGCAGCCGGCGCGATGACGAGCAGGAGGTACCGCTCCATCGGCATCTCCATCTCGTCGTAGGAGTCGGCGATTGCCCGGGCTCCGAGCAGCAGATTGCCACGGACTGCACCGGGGTTGGTGCCGGAGGTAGACACGGCTACGACCACCTCGATCGAATCGTTCGATCCCGGGAGAGTGCGACCAGCACGACGATCACCTCGTCCGGGCCATATCGAAGGGGAGGCCCTCGATGCCGTCGCGCTGGAAGTCGGCGATCGCGTCGTTGACCTCGTGGTAGCCCAAAACGTCCTCCTCGATCAAGCGACGAATGAGATCGGCCCGGAACTGAAGTTCGTCGTAGATCTCGCGGGTGTCTTCATAGCCCAGCAGCGTCGCGATCTGTTCTTCGAGCACGAAGGAGTTGTTCATGCCCTGGAAGACGATTTCGTCGGCAGCGGGGTCCCAGTAGAAGGACTGGCGGGTGACGACGCCGTCCATCTCCTTGGAGTAGCCCTCGATCTCCTGAACCGAAGTCACGCGGCGCAACACGTCGTCGCCTTGCTTGACGCGGTTCTGGAACAGCGCGACGTCGGCGTTGTCCATGAACGTCTCCGGGACGTTGATCGGGTCGCCCGTGAACCGCTGGATCATCGAGACGATGTCGCTCGCGTGGAAGGTCAACATGACGGGGTGGCCCGTCTGTGCCGCCTGGAACGCCATACGCCCCTCCTCACCACGAACCTCGCCGACGATGATGTAGTCAGGTCGGGATCGGAGTGCTGCCGCGACGAGGTCGAACATGTCGACGTTCGATCCCTCCTTCCCGCCCTCACGCGTGAGAAGCTGCTGCCAGGTGTCGTGTGGGGGCAGCACCTCGGCGGTGTCCTCCGCGGTGTAGATCTTCGAGTCCGAGGGGATGAACGACATGATGGAGTTGAGCGTCGTCGTCTTCCCCGACGCGGTCTCCCCGACGACGAACACCGTCTGTTCGTTCTCCAGACAGAGCCATAGGTACGCCGCCAGCTCCGGGGAGAGCGTTCCCCACTTCGTGATCTGGAGGACCGACAGCGGCACCTCTTCGCCCTGCCGGATGGTGAGCGAAGAGCCCTGGATCGAGACGTCGTCGGAGTAGATGATGTTGACACGGGAGCCGTCGGGCAGCGTCGAGTCGACGATCGGGTCGGAGTCCGACAGCGGATCGCCGATGCGCTCGCCCATGTTGCGCAGCCAGTTGTCGAACTCCTCGTCGGATCCCCACTCGACGGTCGTCTCGAGCATGCCGAACGTGTCGTGATCGACGAAACACTGCTGGGGGCCGATCACGTGAATGTCCTCGTTGGCCGGATCGCGCATGACCGGTTCGAGCGGGCCGAACCCGACGATGTCCCGGGTCAGCTGGTAGCGAATGTTCTCGTAGGTCTGCTGATCGACCGTCTTTGGACCGCCACTGATCCGATCGAGCAGCTGGTCGACGGTGCCGACCTCTGCCCCCTCGATGGAAACGGTCTCGGAGAGCAGTTCGTCGATCCGCTGGTCGTACTCTTCCTCGCTCTCCGGTGCCGGCTTCGAGGCGCTGCGTTCGAGCAGCCGACGGCGGACGTCGTTGTAGAGCCCGACCTCGGTGTCGTCGAGCGTCGGCTCGATCGCGTAGTATTTCGTATCCCGACCGAGGTCGCCGTAAACGTGGCAGTAGATCGGGCCGCCGACGGGGTAGAGCACGTTCGGACGGTGGGTCTCGTACTCGCCAGTCGGCTCCTCGATCAGCTCTGGGAACTCGCCGGTGATCCGCTTGAACTCCTTGAGATGCTGCGCGAGATGTGGCCGTCGCCCCGCGACTTTCCGAAGCTCCGGCGTAATCTGTTTGGTTCCGTGATCTGCCATGTTAGGCCACGCTCCTGCTCTCGATGACGATTCCGATGCCCGATCTGACAGAGTAGCCGACCGAGTCACCGACCTGTTCACCCATACCCGTGAACCGCTTTACTGCAATATTTCGGCGCACGTCGTTACCGACCTCGATCATCTGCAGTTCGAGATAGACGTCGGCGATCGACCGGAACGGCCCCATGGCTTCTTCGTCGACCGCCGTCGGGTCGACCGTCAGGAGGACGATCTTCCCCTTCGCTACCACGTCCCGGAAGAAGGAGATGATCTCGAGGGCAGCCTGTCGCTCGTCCCCCTGCCGAACGAGGTGTTCGAACTTCGGATCGTTCCGCAGGATTGCGTCGAACGTGTCGAGGATGATTACGTCGGACTGCCACATCGTCTCGGCGTCCATCAGCCGCTTGAGCAGTTGCATTCGCTCACCCTCCTCTTCGTCATCGCCACCACGGAGGGCGTCCGTCGAGTCGATGTCACCGTGGAGGAAGAGTAGTCGCTCGTCCAGCAGGTGATCCTCGACGCCGTAGTCCAGGGAGTGCATCTGGTCGATGAACCCCTTGACCGTCAGCTCCGTCGAGAGGAAGGTCGCCGTGTTGCCCTCCTCACAGATACCGTACGTGAACCGTTGGCTCAGCGCCGACTTCCCCGCGCCGTACTGTCCCTCCATGATGACGATGCTTCCGCGCGGAATCCCTCCGCCCAGCTCGCTGTTGAGCCGATCGCGATCGTCGAGCCCCAGCGAGACCAGATTGCGTCCACTCATACGCGGAACCGCAACACCTCCTCGTCACCGTTTGTCGACACCTGGATCCGATGATCGCCAGCGTCGAGCGTACGTTCGATCTCGATCCGGACTACCGTACCGGTCACCCAGTTCTGTGGATCGTCCTCGAGTGAGGTCACGTTGAAATCGCTCCCGGGGACGTACTGACCGTCGACGAGGACGTCGATCTGGTCGGTCGTCGCCGCGAGGTTCGTCGATCCCGTATTTTTCGCGAGCACGGTCACGACGCCGTCCCCGCCGGAGTCGTTGTAGATCGCGCCGCTGCCCGGATCGGAGATGAGCACGAGATCCGTCCGCACCTCCTCGCTCGTGCCGACGCTCCTGTCGGTGACCGAGTCGCTGATGCGATCGACCCCGGTAACGAGTGCGCCGGCGACCGTGGCCGCGACGAGCATGCTCGCGATGAAGATCACGAGATGGGAGACGGAGACGCTAGCCAAGCGAGATCACCTCGGTTTCCGTCGCGGCAACCCCAGTCCCCGCGACGACCTTGACGCGGTCGGGCTGGGTGGTCTGCTCGAGGGTCATCACCAGCTGCTCCCCTGGCAACAGGACCGACGTCTCGTTGTCACCGTCCACGCTGGTCGTGAGATTCCCACGGTAGGTCCCGTCCACGAGCAACGACAGCTCCTCGATGGTCAACACGGCGGAGCCGGTGTTGTTGACGTGTACGGTGAGTTCGGATGCCGTCGCGTCGTGAGTCGCGTTCGCGATGCCGACGTCCGAGTTCGTCTGCAGGAGCTGCCTGTCCTCCTGTTGTTGCTGGGCCTCGGAAACCCGCTCGTACCCGTTGTTAACCGCACTGAACGCGAAGCTGAACGCGATCAGTCCGCCGATGAGGATGATCGCGGTCGCCCCGCTGACGCTAAATCCCATCCGCTCCCACCTCCCCCGACGCGAGCTCGGTCACGTACTGGAGACTCCTGAGGTGGTCCTGCAGATCGAGCGCCTCGGGCGGCTCGTCGACGGAGTAGCTGTCCGCGGCTCCCTCGACCTGCCCGAGTCCGTCGAGGTAGCCGAGCAGATCCGCCCGCACGTCCTCGGTCACCCAGTCGATCGACTCGTAGTAGCCGACCGCGTGCGCCGCACTCACACAGTCCGCTGCAGAGACGAGCCAGTCGAGCCACTCGAGTACGACGGCGTCCGCGGCGTAGCCGTCGGGGAGCGTTTCGAGATACGGTTTCGCCAGCTCGTCTGCCGAGAGATCCGGTGCTGCTGCGCCATCGGTCGGTAACAGAATCTTCTCGAATCGGAACTCGTCGGCGGTGTTTCCCGTCGGGAGGTCGGCCGTCGGATCGTCGACGAACCCCTCCCGGAACTGACGGAGGCGTGCGCCGACGGCCTCCGTTCGCGGATCGACGAGATCTCGAGACGGCTGCTCGGAAGACGGCCCGGTCTCCGTCGCGGCCGCAGTAGACTCCTCGGCGCGCACGTCGGCGCTCGGAGCTGGCGCCTCTGCGTCGTCCTGGCCGCTCTCGGCATCGGTGGCTGCTGCGGAGCCGCCGGAGATAGCGTCAGAGGAGGTGTCAGAAGCGGAGTTGGGCGTCGGGGGCTCGCCTGCGCCGCGATGGATGCCCTCTGGCACGCCCGTCACGTCGAACTCCGACGTCTCGTCTCCGCCGTCGGCCGATTCGGCCCCGTTAGCCTCGTCTCGTGAATCCGGCAATTCGTCAGGAGACACCGGGTCCTCCTGGGGCGCTGCTTCGTCCGGAATCGTCCCGTCGTCCGGGGAGCCCCCATCGGCTTCACTCGCGGCGGCCGCGTCGGCCACGATGGCCTCACCGAACTCCGCGATCGCGTCCTCGACAACGTCTTCGAGCACGGATTCGACGGCACCGTCCAGAGCGTCGTCGAGCCTGGATTCGAGGGACTCCGCGTCCTCGAACTCCTCGGGGGATCCGGCCGCAGCGGATTCCGCAGAGTCGGACTGCGCCGACGCGACCGCGAGTCCGCCGAGCATCGTTACGAGCTGTCGCACGTCGGTTCCGACCGTCTCGACCTCGGTCTGGAGACCGGTCGTTGCAGCGGCAACGTCGGAGAGAGACGTCTCGAGCTGAACGTGATCGGACTCGAGCGCGCCGATCCTGGCTTCGAGCTCGTCGAGGCGCTGGGAGTCGAGGCGGTCTGTCTCCGTATCGCCAGCCGTCGATTCGGCGGAATCGCCAGAGACATCGGCCACTACTTCGTCGCTGGACGACGCCGAGAACGGTGGCGCAGCTTCGTCGTCGGAGTCGGTGACGGCATCGAGGAGCGCGTCGCCGTGATCGGTATCGGCGTCGTCGCCGAAGACGATCGGATCGTCTTCAGCCCACGGGCTGTCGCCAATGGGTGCGTCCTCCGCGCCGCCGTCGGTGAGCGGGCGGCCGTCGTCGCCGCGACCGTCGGAGGCTTCCGAAGGACCAGAGGACTCCGAGGTTGCGCCAGCCTGTTGTTCAGACCTGTTCTCGGGCTCGCCCCCGAGCCGTGAAAGTACGGTTCCGAGCAGCCCAGCGGCGTCGTTCGGCGCCTCGTTGCCCATCGTTACCACCCCCGATTATCGTTCATTGTAGTCTTCGAATTCTCGTCTGTTGCACAGAGGTTTGCTGTGGATAGCTACCGCGTACAGTCGTGATCATCCGTACAGTTGGAGTTCTTAAAGGTCTTATTGCCGTGCGTACGCGCGTCCGAGATGGCAGGGCACCTTCACACCAGTGAACAAACGAAACCGCCGATTATCTCCAAGAATAATTTAGCCAGTACGTTGAAGTAGCAACGGTTCTCGATCGCGGGCTCGACACGCCCGAAAACGGATGAGAGGGCAGAGAAGAAAGCTGGAAAAATGCGCTCACTCCCGAACGATGCACAGGGTGAGAGACAAGATGGAAGGTACGGCCACGAACCGACTGCGACCGAGAGTCGCGACTACTCCGTCCGAGGCGGAAACACGATTCCGCCATCGTCACGGACCGCTTCTAGTAGGTCGGCAATCGAATCCTCCGTCGAGAGTCCCTGGTCCATCACGAACTGCTCGAGCGCTTTGACCGGGAACTGAACGGGAACGCTCGCGTCCGAGAGCAAAATTCCGATGACCGCCCCCGGTGGCAAATCGCCGTCGACGGTCCTGGCGTACCACAGCAGCAGATTGTTGAACGTCATCGTGACGTCGTCCGAGTGGATAGTGTGGTGGTCGATCGCCGAGCCGGCCTTCAGAGAGAGGTGGTAGCCATAGGCCGACGGTGATTCGCTCAGCTGCTGCTCGTGCCAGTCCTGAATCGACGTCCGATCGAGCTGGGGCGATTCGGCTTCGACAGTCGCCGGCTCCTCGACCGCGGGCTCGGCGCTCGTCGCTGCCACTGACTGCTCGCGCGCCGAGGACTCGACGTCCGCACCGTCGACGGAGAGCTCCGTGGGAACGTCCGGATCGGTGCCGTCGGGCGAGACGACGAATCGACCCTCTTCGAGCTGCTCGACGCCGTCCTTGTTGGCGAGTTCGAGCTCCTGCGGCGAGAGGACCTTCCCGTCTTCGTCCGTCGGAGCCGGTTCGGGATCCATTGAACTGTACTAGCAGGCCAGATTACATAACTTCATGGGCCACCGATCCATCGCGCACTCTCCGTCACCTAGAGTGGATGGTCAAGCTTGCCCGTTCAGCCCCTGATCGACCGAAAAACAGTCGTTGAACTACAGTACTGGATGGAGGAGTATCTGGCGCAAAGCGAGAAAAATCGAAAATGAAGGTCGTTCGAACCGTTATAGTTCGACGGTCTGGCCAGGTTCTGCAGTGGCCAGTGAGTCCGGTGCGCGAAGGCTGACTACTGTCTGGGACCCTTGTGGCGTCGTAATCGTCAGTTCAGCTTCCTCCGACGGTTCGAGGAGCTTCGTGGTGTTGTGGTCGGACAGATTAATGTTGATCATGTAGAAGTCCCCGGATTGACTCATCACGTTGTCAGAGGAGTCTTCCACGGATACAGGAGTGGTGGTAAAGTTGCCCACGTCACCCTCATTGTCCGATTCTTGGTGGTTGAAGTTCGTGCTGTTCTGGTTCGTATACTGAATCGTCAGATCCTCTAAATTAATCGCCTCGGCACCGGCTGCCGGCTGCACCCCAACTTCGATGTGGGTGATGTTATCTCCAGTACCAACGCTGTTTACGATGCCGTTCTGTGTCTGGACCTGGATGTTGTTGGCGACCTGTGCAGTCGACTCTTCGCCGGTGTTCTGTGCTTGGTCTTGCAGGAAGCCTGCAGTGTTGATCAGGACGCCCGCGGCAATCGCGGCGACCAGTACCATCGCAATGAACACGATGAGCGTACCGATCCCCACCTGACCGCGGTCGTCTTCGTCTGGAATCAGATTCATTGGTTGAGCAGCCCTGCTGCGAGGGCGTACTACCAACTGGGTAGAGAGTGGGTGATAAATGCAGTGGCAGTATTTTTTCTCGTGATAACTCTGCAGCAGCCAACCGTGATTGGTATGTTAAGCCTGTTGGCCCTTCGATCAATATACGTCAATTGGCATCGGATATTCGGTTAGTCGAAACCCAGAGAGCAGAGAATCAGCCAGAAGTTCACCTCTACGGGAACTGAGCGGACCGAAATATCACGCCGGAAAACGGGCCAAGCGGCGTTATCAATCTGTGAAAACGCCCGTTTGAACTACTCCGCAACCAGACTGAAAACGATGAACACGAACCCAAGCGTGGTCACGAAGTAGTTGACAGTCAACAACGACTGCGGGTTCTGGAAGTCGTTCATGAACGCGCTAATCGTGGTCGCCACGGCCGCACCGACGATGAGGGTGAAGCCGACCGACAGGTGGACCATGTGACGGTGCTGGGTCTGGGCGTACGCGCGAACCGCCATGCCGACCATGGTGAGGCCCGCGGCCGCCAGGGTTCCGCTGAACGCCAGATAGAGGAGTTCGATGAGCTTCATTTGTGACACCCGCGTCTGCGGACTATCTTCTGGTGACCCGAACAGACTCATAAATCCACGCCGGGAATTCTCTGCTGTGATAGCTGCCGAGAACCGAGACCGCGTCAGCCGCGGAGATCACTCCAGACGTCGTTGAGCGCGTTTTTCGCCTCTGTACGCTCGGTGGTGTCGACGTCGAGATCGTCGGTCCCCAGCTCGACTACGATCTCGTCCACGCTCCGTCGGTAGACCTTCCGCTGGCGCCCTTCGTCGGAGAACTCCTTGCCCTCTTGCTCTAGCAGCCCCAGTTCCTGGAGCTGCTCGACCCGGCGATAGCTCGTCGCGATCGGGATGTCGAGTTCCTCGCTGAGCTCCTGCGCCGACTTCGGCTCGTATGTCGTCTGGAGGATCTCGGGATTGTACTTGTTCCCGAGCGTGCTCAACAGTGCCACCGGATCCATGTCCGTGTAGTAGCCGGAAACGCCTCAAATAAGTTATTGCCGGTTTCCAGGCGCTTTGTCCGGCGTTTTCACTGAAAATAACAGAATTCTCACCGGCGCGAACCACATAGCGAGCCCCTCAGTCGCCCGGGTTTCGCCGTGAGAGCGACGGTTCGGGCCTCACTCGTCGACAGCCACATCGCTGTCCACAGGTTCTGCAAGTGCGTCAGTCAGTCCCCACTCGGCCGCTCGCTGTCGTGCTTCAGTTCTGGCCTCCCGCCGGATCGCGTCGACGCGATCGTCGTCCGTGAGGAACGCCTCCAGGGCGTCGGCGTCTGTCCGCTCGCCAGTGCCCCGCTCAGCAGCGGCGGAGCGAGTCCGGTTTGCGAGGTCGGCGTCGCGGACCAGTCTGTCAGCAGGCAGCCCGGGAGGTATCCGGTTCGAAGGGTCATCCGCAAACTGAACGGGGCGGTCGCGTTCATACAGCTCGACCCGGCACGGACCGGGAACCGACAGCTCTGCGAGCGTCTCGCGGCCCACGCGCCCCGTGCCGGTGTGGCGAGCAGCCACTGGAACGCCGGCCTCCAGCGCCAGTACGCCGACGCCCTCTGCGTCTAGTAACAGGGCGTCCTGTGGTTCAACGGTCGCATAGCCGGTGATCGCCTCTTCGAGTGCGAGATCGAGTACGTCGCCGAGATTGGCGACGACCCGGGAGTGCACCAGCCGGCCGCCGTGTACAGTCATGGTGGATCGGGGACTACCGCGCTGGCGAACCGATCCGCGACCACGTCCGCGTCCCCTGCGTCGACGTCGAGCGTTCGAGCCGCGTCGCGATAGGCAGCGGCCGCGGGGGAGTCGGGCGCGTGCGCGAGGAGTGGTTTACCTGCTTCCCGTGCTGCTCGAACGGCCCCAGACTCCGGGACGACCCCAAGGACCGGGCCGTCGAAGTATCGGTCGCTCGACTCCGCGACGCGCTCGACCGCACTCTCGTCGGTGACGCGGTTGAACAGGACGCCGGCACCCTCGGTGCCGTAGGAACGGGCATACTCCCTGACCTTGAGTCCGTCACTGAGGGCTGGCACGGTCGGCTGGAGCACCGTGATCGTCCGATCCGCGAGCACGATCGGAAGGACTGCGCTCTTGGATCCGAGTGCTGCGGGCGAATCGAGCAACAGGACGTCGGTGGTGGCTGCAAGCTCCGCGACGACGTGCCGGAGCCGTTCGGGATGGGCGTCGCGAAAGCCAGCGAGGCTGGTCCCACAGGGCACCACGGACATTCCGTGGCGCTCGTAGACTGCGTCCCCGACGGGGAGCGCCGGCTCCTCGACCAGGAGATCGTGGAGCGTCGTGTCGACGTCCGCGAGCCCGGCGTGAAAGAGGAGATTCGCCATTCCGGTGTCGGCGTCGACGACAGTGACGTCGTGCTCCTCTGCCAGCGCCATCCCGAGGGCCAGTGCGGAGGTCGTCTTTCCGGTGCCCCCTTTCCCGCTCGCGACGGCGAAGGCTTCGACCATTGGCCCGTACTACAGAATCTTTCGTCCTAAAACGTTCGGATCGAACCAGACCTCACGCAGCCGTACGCCCTCCCGAGTACTGTACTCGTCATGTAGCGATCATCAGCCCGGGCTTCTCAGTACGACGCGCCACAGTCCGACGCCCGTACGTTCGGTACCGTTCACTCCTCTATCGGATCGAACGCGTTCTCCGCGGCTGGGAAGTCGCCAGATTCGACGTCGGCGACGTACTGCTCGACCGCACCGCGAACCTCCGAATCGAGGTCGGCGTACTGCCGCGACAGCTTGTAGGACTCGCCACCGAGGCCGAGCACGTCGTTGATCACGAGCACCTGTCCGTCGACGTAGCGGCCGGCGCCGATGCCGATCGTCGGGACGTCGACAGCCTCGGTGACGGCCTTTGCGGCGGCCTCGCTAACGGTCTCGAGGACGATCGAAAAGGCGCCAGCGGCTTCGAGTCGTTCTGCCGTGTCGACGAGTGCCTCCGTCCCGGCGGAGACGTCGCGGTCCTTCCCCTGAACGAACGCGCCGCCGATTGCGTTCGTCCGCTGAGGCGTGTAGCCGATGTGACCCTGGACGGGGATGCCGAGTTCGGTGCAGCGATCGACGATTTCGATCGTCGTCTCGCCGTACGGTGCGGTCTCGAGTTTCACCGCGTCGGCGCCGGCCTCCTTCATGAACCGGCCGGCGTTCTCCACGGACTCGGCGATCGAGGTGCCATAGGAGAGGAACGGGAGGTCGCCGATCACCATCGCGTCCTCGACCGTTCGGCTCACTGCGGCGGTGTTCGAGAGCGCTTCTTCGAGCGTGACGGGAAGGGTGTCGTCGTACCCCATGTGGTTGTCGCCGGCGCTGTCACCGACGAGGATCACGTCAACGCCACCGGCGTCGACCTGCCGTGCGATCGGCGCGTCGTACGCCGTCAACATTGTGATGGGCTCCCCGGACTCATAGCGGTCCTGCAGATCCCGAATCGTCGTTCGCGACACAGTTGGAGGAGCGGTTTCCGGTGTGATAAATCTCGCGTCCAGTCCGAAACCAGCGGTCGCCCCCAACAGTACGGCTCGGCGAGCCGACCGTCGGTTCGTTCCCGAGACGACTTTAGGGACGGCCACCAACGGGCAGCCATGAATCACGAGCGTTCCCGCGAGCTCTACGATCGGGCACTCTCGGTCCTCCCGGGGGGCGTCAACTCCGCCGTCCGCGGCGCCACCGAACCGTACCCCTTCTTCGCGGAATCGGGGGATGGCGGCCACGTCGTCGACGCCGACGGCAACCGGTACGTCGACTGGCTGATGGGGCTCGGTCCGCTGCTCTACGGTCACGACACGCCAGAGCCGGTCAGCGCCGCGATCCAGTCCCACGCGAGCCAGGGGCCGCTGTTCGGCATGCCCACGGAGATCGAGGTCGAGCACGCGGAGTTCGTCGCGCGGCACGTCCCGAGCGTAGAGATGCTCCGGTTCGTGAACTCCGGAACGGAGGCGACCGTCTCCGCGCTGCGGCTCGCCCGCGGCCACACCGGCCGGGACAAGGTCGTCGTCATGCAGGGCGGCTACCACGGTGCCCAGGAGTCCACCCTGGTCGAAGGCGAGGGCGACCACGTTCGTCCCTCCAGCCCGGGAATCCCCGCGAGCTTCGCCCAGCACACGATCCCGGTGCCGTTCAACGACCACGACGCGATTACGGACGTGTTCGAAGCGCGCGGCGACGAGATCGCTGCGGTCCTGATCGAGCCGATCCTCGCCAACCAGGGGATCGTCACGCCGGTCGAAGACTACCACGAGACCGTCCGAGATCTCACGGAAGATCACGGCGCCCTGCTGATCTGGGACGAGGTCATCACCGGCTTCCGCGTCGGTGGGCTCCAGTGCGCGCAGGGCAAGTACGGCATCGAACCGGATCTCACCACCTTCGGAAAGCTCATCGGCGGCGGCTTCCCGGTCGGCGCAATTGGCGGCCCCGCGGGCATCGTCGAGGGGTTCACCCCCAGCGGCGACGTCTTCCAGGCCGGCACCTTCTCGGGCCACCCCGTGACGATGGCTGCAGGGCTCGAGTCGCTGAAATACGCCGCCGAGAACGACGTCCACGAACACGTCAGCGGGCTCGGCGAGCAGCTCCGGGAGGGACTCCGAGAGATCGTCGCCGAGCGGGCGCCGAGCTACCAGGTCGCCGGCGTCGACGGCATCTTCAAGGTCCACTTCACGCGCGAGGGCGTTGGCGAGGTCAAGAACGCAGCAGACGTGAAAGACGGCGAGACCGACCGGTGGCGGAGTATCTTCCGCCCGGCGATGGCCGAGGAGGGTATCCTGTTGAGCCAGAACCAGTTCGAATCCCAGTTCGTCACGTACGCGCACACGGAGGAAGACGTCGAGGAGACGCTGGCGGCGTACGAGGCGACGCTCTGAGGGCCGATCGACGCTCCGGAGTTCCCGGCGACGCGCCCGATCCATCCCGGATGGGTCCACGTCGCACGATCCTGCGGAACCATTAGGAGCCTCGCGGCCCTTCCTCCGGTACAAATGATGCTGCCGACGCACGTTCTGGCCGGGCTCGCGATCGCACTGCCAGTGGCGGCGATCGCGCCAGATCTGGCACCGGCAGCGTTCGCTGGCGCCGCCGCAGGCAGCGTCGTTCCCGACCTCGACATCTACGCCGGCCACCGGCGGACGCTACACTACCCAGTCTACTATCCGCTCGCAGCCACGATCGCAGCGGCGGTGACACTCGCAGTCCCGACGCCCGTCACGGTCGGGATTACGTTCCTCCTCGCTGCGGCCGCCTTGCACTGCCGGATGGACGAGCTGGGTGGCAGTCTCGAACTCCGTCCCTGGGCCGAAACGTCCGATCGCGGCGTCTACGACCACCACAACGGGGAGTGGCGGACGCCGCGGCGGCTGATTCGCTACGACGGCTCGCCGGGCGACCTCGCCGCGACAGGAGTGCTCGCGATTCCCCTGCTCGTGCTGACCGAGACCCCAGTTCGCTGGCTGGTGATCGCCGCCCTCGTCGTCGGGATCACCTACGCAGCGTTGCGAAAGTGGCTCGCGGACGTCGTCGAGAAAGTCGTCGAGCTCGTTCCGAGCGTACTCGCGACGTATCTCCCCGGCCGCTATCGAGGGAGCTAGACCGAGCACGGCGGCAACGCAGTTCCGTGAACCGATCAGACAGTTCTTGCTGGCAGGAGCAGGCGAATAGCAGTCGATACTCAGCCAGTCACGCGATCGAGCGTACCCGCGGCAACGCCCTCGAGCAGCCGGTGACTCTCTGAAAGAACCACGACGCTCGCGAGGATGATCGCGCCCTCGACGACGCCAGAGAGGAGACCGAGCGAGACGATGAGCGTCGTCGCGCAGGCGGGCGGATGGGTCGCGTCGGTCACCAGCATCCCCCACGTCGTGAGCGTCACCGAGACGACGCCAGCGACGGCGAGCCTGATCGCGTCCATCGAACCGGGCGAAAGGCCACCAGTCACGGCGATCCCCTGAGCAATAGCATAGTACGCGGCCAGCCCGGCAAGGACGCCGATGGCGTGGCCGCCGATCACGCGCCGACGCTCGACGCGGGGGCCGCGATGCTCGATGGCGAGCACGTAGGCGGTCGGCCCGAGACTCGGGAAGATCGCCGGTTGTCCCGTTGCGACGGCGAGGATGCCGACGACGCCGAAGAGGAGGCCCGCGTGGAGCCCCGCGACGACGGTCGGTCCACGGGGCGTCGAGAGAAACATCTGGAAAATGAGATCGGTGAAAGAACGTGCGGTGAGGGGACCACTCGGCACCGCGCGAGTGGGATCGGAACGGCGTTACTCCTCGTCGTCGCCGTCGGCGTCTTCGTCGCCGAATGCCGCAGCCACGTCCACGCCGCCTGCGTCGACGACCTTCGCGTTGATCTGGGCGACGGCGTCGCTGATCTCGCGGCCGCGAACGGTGACGCGTTTGCGCTCGCCATCGTGGTCGGGCTCGAAGCCGACGCCACCGGTGAGAAGGACCTCCTTGAGATCCGGGCCGTCGACGTCCGCGCGGAGCGGCCGACCCGCGTCGTCGGAGCCGCCGGTCAGTTCGATCGTAGCGCCGTCGAGGCCGACTGCGTCTCCGTCGATCTCGTCGCCGAGGGATCGCGAGGCGAATCGGTTCGCGTCCTGTCCGTCGACTTCCCGCTGGAAGGTCCGACCCGAGTCCGGATCGGCAACGACGACCTGAAATGGTGCCATGGCAGTGAAAAATCGGGGACGCCCCAAAAGTACGTCGGAACGGCGTCGTGGCCTGCTCGGGGCTTTGGAGGCGGTACTCAGTGGGCCACGCTGTCACACAGCGATCGCGACGCTCTCCCTCGCGATCACTTTCACTCCGGTTGCCGAGCACTCTTGCCTGAAGACGACGAAACGTGATATATGGCCGCACGTACAGACCCAAGGACTGATAGAGACGGGGAGGAGTCAGCGGGCCGGCCCTGCCCAGCCTGTGGCGAGTCGATGTACCGGCGTCACTGCAAGTACGTCTGCCCGAAGCACGGCGTGGTCTACGACTGCGCGGATACGTTCTACTGAGCAGCGTCGCTGACTGCTCAGGTCGCTCACTATCTGCGGTTAAGACACTTCGTCAACGCCAACATCGTCCGTCCGCAGGTTATCTGCTCTCACCGCCACCGCTTCCCGCACCGACGGGCAGGCCAATCCGCTCGCCGTACCGGCGGTAGGCCGGACCGACGAGCACCGCGATGGCGGCGATCGTCGTGAGCGCGATCAGCCTGAAACCGCCAGCAGTCGCACCTTCCGTAGAGAGCGTCGCGAGCGACGCTCCAACGGCGACCGCTGCGATCGTCCACGGAATCTCGCCGAGGATCACACCCAGCGCGAACGATCGGAAGCGGACGTCCGCGAGTGCGGCGCCGACGGTCACGGCGTCGGCTGGGATCGGTGCCAGTCGAGCGGCCGTCACGCCCCGAACTGGACCAGCGGTGGCGAGATACTGCTCGCCGATGGCGCTCACGCGATCGGCGCCGGGAGCGTCGGTCCCCAGCCATCGCGTGACGTAGAAGGGGAGAATCGAGGTCGCGACGGCGCCCGCGAGTGCGATCGGGAATCCGAGAACGACGCCGTAGCCATAGCCCACGACGACGGCGACGAGCGTCGGTGGCCAGAGCAGGGCCGGGCGAACGGCGTACAGGACGGCGATCACGCCAGCGAAAAGCAACGGATCCGAAGCTGCCCGCTCCGCGGCGTCGAGCAAGGGCTCCGGGGAGTGAAGCAGGGCTGCCAGCGAGACGCCGGCCACCACAAGCGCGAGCGTTACCGTCCGCAGGCCGCGGTGCACGTCCCCGAGGCGGAGGGCCATCGAAGTGAACGTTTCCCATCGGTGCGAGGGAGCAGCCAGGGATCGGATCGCTTAATGACGGATCAGCCCGCAGGTCGACGCAAGGAATTAGCAGGTGGGCGTCGAGAGCCAGACCGTGGACGGAGATCCGGTCGAGCTCGGCGTCGCCCTGCTGGAGCACCTCGAACACGAGGAGCTCAGCGTCGCCGACGCCATGGATCGAATCGAGATGATCACGGTCGATCCCGCGATGCAGCGCCAGATCCTTCGGGAGGCCGAGGCCCGTGGCGCGATCGAACGAGACGAAGCAGTTGTCCGCCCCGCCGGTGACGCGTTCGTCCGCTTCGATTCCCAGGTGGTCGTCCGAGAGGGAGAGTTCGACTGCCGGCGCTGTGGCACGACGATCTCGGAAGGCCACTTCATCCAGGTCGACGGTGGGGAGATCGGCGCCTTCGGCTCCTCGTGCATCAGGAAAGTCACTGGGCGCGAGTGAGCCGCTGGACGCAAGTGAATCACTGGACGCGAGTGAATGAGTTGGTGAGAACGCAGCGGCGGATCGTGTCAGCTATCGACCGCGCCGAAGCTCCTCGACGAGCTTCTGGATGGTCTTGTGCTGGCGCGTCAGGAGTTTGTTCTGCTTCTGGACCGCGACGCGAAGCTCCTCGACCTCCTCGGCGAGTTCGTCGGTTCGGTCCGAAGCCGCCTCGGTGTCTACTGCCTTCGCATCCCCGGCAGCCGGCCCGTCCGGCGGGTCCGCAGCGGGCGAGGTCCGGTCGGGGTCGTCGGATCGCTGCTGCGTTGATGGGTCCGATCCGCTCCCAGTTCGGTTCGCCCGCCCGTCGTTGGACTCGTTCGTCGCGCTGGGCTGTGCCTGGTCTGTCGCACCGGACTCCTGCGTGACCTCGTCCGAGGCTGCCGCTGCGTCGTTCGACGATCGGCTCTGCGGAGCGGCGCCGCCAGCGCTGGACTGCTGGCTGCTCGCACCCGCATCGGCAGCACCGACCGAGTCCTCGGTGGGCACGGCGTCCGTACCGGTTCGATCGGTCGTATCGTTCGTATTCGTCCGAGGCCCATCGAGGTCCGCCGGATCTGGATTTCTGCCGTCCTGCGTCGTGTCGCCGGCGCTGAGGGGGTCGACGCCTTCACCGAAGTCCATCCCGCCGCCCGACCCATCGTCGGACTCCTCGGAAACGTCGTCGGAGGCGGTATCCCCGGGCTCGGCTGGTGCGAGCGCGTCGTTCAGGTCCGCGTCGGCGGCCAGACCGTGGTACCGGCGAATCGCCCCTTCGAGTTCTTCCCTGACCTCGCGGGAGCGGTCGCTGGGCGTCTTGATCCGCTCGGCGCGGCCGTCGATCTCGATGACGAGCTGGGTCGCGACGCTCCCCTTCTCGGCGTAAACCCCCGTGACGTCGGCGAAGGGGTACTCCTCGAAGTCGAGGTCCCAGACCGTCTCGCCGACGTGTTTGACGAGACGGTTGTCCGCAATCACGAGCGTCAGCTCCGAGAAGAGGTACGAGTCGACGACGGACTCGCCGTCCTCGAGCACGTCGTTCATCCCGAGGATTCCCGCGAGAATCGAGGGAATCGCCTCGTCGGCGGCACCGGAGGGTAGCGTGAACTCCTCGACGCCGTCGATAGGATGGTCGAGCGTGATGCGCGTTTTGCGTCGACCATGCGAGAGTGAGAGCGACTCCGCCTCGTGGCTGTAGGACTCGACGGATTCGTCGCTGAGCAGTCCCTCGCTACGGTAGATTAGCGTTCGCGTCGGCGTGACGAACAGCGCGTCGTCCCCGCCGAGATCGACGCTGGCGGCGACTTCCTCGCCGTCGAGCGCCTCCTCGACGATGCCAGGAACGTCCATACGAGGGTCTCACAGCCCGGTGGCTTAAAACCCCGAGGCGACAGCGCGGCGGGAAGCGCCGAGGGCGTCGCGTGTGGCGCGTACGGGTGCCCGAAGATGAGAGGGCTTAAGAGCACCAGCGATGAAACCTCGACCGAGCCCGGGTGGCTTAGCTGGACATAGCGCCGCACTCATAGGGTTCCGAGCTTCGGTGCGGAGTTCGCATGTCCGATACGGGGACTGCCGAGCCTCGAACCTGGGACATGCGGAGATCGAGGGTTCGAAGCCCTCCCCGGGCACTGTCTTTCCGCGAGGAACGAACGTTCGTGAGTGACGACGCCGGAAGCAGTGCCCGGGTCCGCGATAACCCGTTGGTCCTGCGCGATGGAGCGACCGACGGGAGCGACTGAGTGCAGGGCCAGGAAGTCGAGTAGAGCGAGCGGCAGCGCCGCGATCGAACGATGTTTTTCCGTGGTTCGACAGCCCTCCCCGGCATTTCTGACGCGACCCGCGAACGATAGTGAGCGGTGTCACCGTTACTCGTGTCCGGGGAGGGCCTCCGGCCCGTAGGCTCTACGCGAACGAGGAACCCCCTGTCCCAGGTAACGTCGTCCACTTGCCGCTCGAGGCGATCGGACTCGTCGGCGTCCTCGTGGGCATTGGGCTCGCCGCCTTCAAACGGTAACCGACGTGCCAGCATCGCCGGTCGAACGACAGCATTTCTGCACCGCGGGGACACAGCGAGCCGTGCCGCAGGCCCAAGAACCTTGCATCGGACGCTCGCAGGTAGTAGTATGCCGGAGACTCACAGCGCGTGGTACTTCGCGGAGCGACCGCAGGGCGAACCGGATCTCGATTGCTTCGATCTACGGGAAGAAGAGCGACCGTCCCCGAATCCGGGGGAGCTTCTCGTCGAAGTTCAGTACCTGTCCGTCGACCCCTACATGCGGGGCCGGATGGACGATCGGGAGTCCTACGCCGAGCCGTGGGACGTCGGCGACGTTCTCAAGGGCGCGGTCGTCGGCGAAGTCGTCGAAAGTCACCACCATTCCTACGAGGAAGGCGATTTCGTCACTGGCGAGGGCGCCTGGGCCGAGTACAGCGTGCTCGACGGTGACGACGTGGGGCCAGTCGATCCCTCGATCGCGGATCCGGAGGCGTATCTCGGCGTGCTGGGAATGCCCGGCCGCACCGCCTACTTCGGGCTGCTGGAGGAAGGCGAACCAAAGCCCGGCGACACCGTCGTCGTGTCGGGCGCTGCGGGCGCCGTCGGCTCCGTCGTCGGCCAGATCGCCAGCATGAACGGCTGTCACGTCGTCGGCTTCGCCGGCTCCGAGGAGAAGACCGACTGGCTCACCGACGACCTCGGATTCGACGCCGCGATCAACTACAAGACGACCGAGGACTACCGCGCGGCGCTCGACGACGCGGCACCCGGTGGCGTCGACGTCTACTTCGACAACGTCGGCGGCCCGATTACGGACGCCGTGTTCACGAAGCTCAACCTCGACGCCCGCGTCGCGGTCTGCGGGCAGATCGCCCACTACAACGCTGAGTCGGTGCCGATGGGGCCGCGCAAGCTCCCCATGCTCATCGCACCGCGCGCGACGGTGCAGGGGCTACTCGTCGGCGACTACGCCACGCGCTTCGGCGAGGCCAGCAAACAGCTCGCTCAGTGGGTCGGAGCGGGCGAACTCGAACACCGCGAGACCATCGTGGAAGGGCTCGACCGCGCACCGGAGGCCTTCCTCGGTCTCTTCTCCGGCGACAACATCGGCAAGCAGGTCGTGCAGGTGTCCGAGCCGTCGGCGTAAGGCGCATCGTTCCGCATCGTATCCGTCCGCAGGTGGGTCATCCCCACGTCCAGCGCGCGTCGAAGACGTACCGATAGACGCCGCTCACTGCGATCCCCGCTGCGTTCGCCAGGAGATACGGCACACCCTGGAACGCCACGAGCGCGTACAGCACCCCAATCTGGATCGGAATGGCAGTGGCGCGGACGACGTTGGTCCGGCCGAGCCCGACGAAAAACGCCCGCGTTCCCTCGTTGCGATCGGCACGGAACGTCCAGCGGTTGTTGAGCACGTACTGAAAGACGATCGTGCACTCGATGGCGACCACTGCGCCGACGAGATAGTAGAGACCGGCGCTGTCGACGAACAGCCAGAGGAGCAGTAGCTGGAGCCCGGCAGCGACCGTCCCGACGACGACGAACTTGCGGAGCTGTGGCGCGATCGGACCGCTCACCAGCTCCCGCAGGAATGACCGTATCATCTACTAAATTAGAGAGTCAACCACCGACGCAGAGCTACTGGTAGCCGAGGGCCGTGAGACGTGCTTCAACGTCTTCGTCGACGTCCTCCTCCCCGGGAGTATCTGACGAATCGCCGTCACCGAGGGTCGCAACGTGGGCCTCGACGACAGAGTGGAGCGACTCGATCACGTCGCGCTGGTCCGGCGTGGGATCGTCCGAGAGGTTCGTCTGCTGGGCCGGGTCGCCGGTGCGGTCGTACAGCTCCGCGTCGCCCGTATCGACGTTCTCGATGTACGTCCAGGGGCCCTCTCGAACGCTGACGAGAAGATCACCGTCGTCGAGCGTCCGTGGGATCGGTTGTTTGGTGACCGAATCGGCCTGGACGGTAACCGACACGACCGGCTCGGGCGAGGGGCGCTCGCCCTCGGTAATCGTGCGGGCGAGAGATGTCCCCTGCCAGCCAGGGTGGCCGTCGACGCCGACCAGCTCCGCTGCCGTCGGTGGGATGGAGTCGAGTCCGACGTGCTCCTCGATTCGCTGGGACTCCGCCCCAGGCACGTCCACGATGTACGGAACGTGAATCAGCTCGTCGTAGAGTTTGGGGTAGTGGGAGAGGTGGCCGTGCTCCTGGAACTCCTCGCCGTGATCGCCGGCCAGTACGATGGCGGTGTCGTCGCGGACCCCAGCAGTCTCGAGCGATTCGAGGAGGCGACCAATGCTCGCGTCGACCTGGCGAACCGTCGCCTGGTAGAGCGTCCGAAGGTCCGAGAGCGTCCGATCGCCGACCTCCCAGCCGAGGCCTGTGTACGTGTGCGCGAGCAGCTTGCGGTGGATGCCGAGCCGGTCGTCCGTGACCTCCTGCACGTAGCGTTTGGCCGGGACGTAGGGCGTGTGGACGTCCATGTAGTGCACCCAGAGGAAGAAGGGCTCCTCCTGGGAGGCCGTCTCGGACAGGAAGTCCGTCGCAGCGTGCTCGACGTCGAACATTCTGGCGGTGTCGAGGAACGGCCGGTCGTCGGTCTGGCGGCGAAGCAGTTGGCCGATGCGGCGGGCCGGTGCCGTCGCGACCTGGAGCCACGCCTCGACCGTCGGATGCGTGGAGAGGTACTTTCCGTAAAGATCGGAGCCAACGTTGGCGACGAAGGAGTCGTACTCGTCGAAGCCGGCGTCGTAGTCCCAGTGCGAGCTCAGAAATCCGTTGGCGGCGTTGAATCCGGCCGTCGAGAAGCCGGCGTCGGAGAGGACCTCCGCGAGCGTCGTCCCCGAGTGGACCCCGATCGAGCCGTCCTCGCTAAACACGTGTCGCGAGGCCAACATCGAGGGGAAGGAGAAGGGCGTCCAGTTGCCGTTCGCGTAGGCGCGCTCGAACACAGTGCCATTCGCCGCCAGGCCGTCCATCACCGGCGTCGATCGGTCTTCGTCGTAGGCGCCGACGGCGTCGGCTCGAAGCGAGTCGACCGTGACCAACAGCACGTTCGAGGCGGATGGTGTGTCGCTGTCCGAGTCGGATGGTGAGTTGCTCATTGTGTCGTGTGCCCGCGTGCGATGGAGGGACACCGGAAAGCGGAGGCCGATCGGTTCGTCGGAGGTGAGTGATCGTCCCACCTTAACCCATTGATCGCCTTCGGATCGAAGTAGTCGGCCGTACCGCTTCGAGTAAGGGGCAGCAAGCGTATTGGTGTTGCGGCAGTCCTGTCACCAGCTCGCACGGCTGGGATCGGAGCCGCTCGCACCCGACTCGTGTCAGTCGTAGCTGTGATCTCGCGCTCGCTGGCTGCTTTCGGCCGGATCGAGTTCTCGCAGTGTGATCCCCACATGCGATCAGGCGACGTCCATATCACCCGGCGCGAGGAGCCAGTCCGCGGAATCCCCGAGGTCGAACGATCTGCCGTCCGTCTCGATTGTGGCGGTCCATGGAGCCACATCTCCGGACCCGCCAGCGATCGAACTGTCCTCCGCGTCACCGGCATCGGAAATGGAGTCGCCCTCCAGCGGTCTGACCGCATGATAGGTCGTCGCGGAGAGTCGTGAGAAGAGGAAGCCGTCGTCGCAAACGAAGCCATGCCGCCTGCAGACGCCGGGATAGAGGCCAGTCGGGAGTTTGAGGACGGCGGCGTCGGCGTGCGCTTCGACGAGGGCCGCGAGCATCGACTCGAACGCGTCGGCGTCGCCGGCGACGGTCGTCATCGGCTGGACGTCGAGCAACCGAACGAGATCGTGGCCGTCGATGGACTCGGTGGCGACGATGCCGGTCGCCACCACGTCGCTATCGCGATTGGCCACGTACGTTTCGACCTCCCACCGGGTATTCGCGAAGCGCCACTCGAGGAAGGCCCGGTTACGCGGGACGTGCATCTGCTCGGGGACGTTCTCGGCGTACAGCGAGCTGACCGTCCCGGCTGGAACCCCGCGGGCGCGCTCGACGGTGACTGCGTCACTCGGCGAGCCGACACGATCGAGCAGCCCCAGCCCGCGCCTGACGAGCGGCGACCCGAGGCGAGCGGCCCGCTTTGACACGGCGACAGATGTTGACGACGGCCCCATTTCGAGCGCCGCCCGTGGATCCTGAACGCGATAGCGTGCGCCAACAGTGTCGATCATTCGCCAGCCATACCGTTCGATACCCGGACGCAGCGCCTCGTTCGGGAAGTTGAACAACAGCGAAGCGTCCTCGCTGAGCCCCGCGACGAGCCGCTCGGTCATCGAGCTGAAGATCCCCATCCGGCGGTACTCCGGATGGACGATCCAGTCCACGGGCTGTCGAGCCGCGACGGTGCGGTCACCGGCGCGCAGCCGGTAGGGCATGACGGGCTCGGCGCCCACCAGCTGACCGTCGGTCTCGGCGAGAACCATCTCGACGCCGCTGGCCGCAGGATTCTCGAGAAACCGCCAGTCGAACCATGCCGGTCCTTTCTGCGTCCCCCAGACTGTCTCGTAGAGCGTGAGGAACTGCTCGACGTCGCCCGGTTCGTACCACCGAATCGTCGGATCGGACGACGAGCTGCGTACCACGGTCTCGGAGCGCTGGCGGTTCGTCGCCCCTGTGTCAGTCGGCGACGAACCGCCCGATTCCGACCCGGTCGACGTGGAGTTCGGACGACTCATTCGCTACAGCTGCGTACACGACGGGATCCCTTTGGTAGGATCTACGTACCGCCTACCGTCCCGACGGGCGTAGGCGACCCTTTTTACACCAGGACGACTGACTACGTGTCGATGGCAACCGGGGTGGACCAACAGGAGTACGTCGACACCTTCGAGCAGTTCTTCCGGGAGTACTACCGGAGCGAGATCGGGGAACTCGCCGAGGGCTACCCCAGCGAGCAGAAATCTCTCGTCGTCGATTACGACGACCTCTACCGATTCGATCGGGAGCTCGCCGAGCAGTATCTCGAACAGCCCGAACAGCTCCAGCGCTCCGCGGAAGAGGCGCTTCGTCTCTACGACCTCCCGGTGGACGTCACGCTCGGGCAGGCCCACGTCCGTCTGCGCGGACTCCCGTCCTCGACGGACATCCGCGAGATCCGTGCGAGCGACGTCAACACTATGGTCGGGGTGCGAGGAATCGTCCGCAAGGCAACCGACGTTCGCCCGAAATGTACCGAGGCCGCCTTCCGCTGCGTCCGCTGTGAGACGCTGACGCGGGTTCCACAGGAAGGCGGTCAGTTCCAGGAGCCCCACCAGTGCCGATCGTGTGAGCGACAGGGCCCGTTCCGACTCAACGAGGACCAGTCTGAGTTCGTCGACGCCCAGCGCATTCGGGTCCAGGAATCGCCCGAGGGACTGCGCGGCGGCGAGACGCCCCAGGCGATCGACGTCAACATCGAGGACGACGTCACCGGCGACGTGACGCCGGGCGACCACGTCGTCGTGACGGGGATCCTGCGGCTCGACCAAGACGGCGAGAACGAGTCCGCGATCTTCGACGTCTACATGGAGGGCGTCTCCGTCGAGGTCGAGGAAGAGCAGTTCGAGGACATGGACATCACGGAGGAAGACCGCGCGCAGATCCTCGAACTCTCCCAGCGCGAGGACGTCTACGAGCAGATGATCGGCGCGATCGCGCCGACGATCCACGGCTACGACGAGGAGAAGCTCGCGATGACGTTGCAATTGTTCTCCGGCGTCACCAAACATCTCCCAGACGAGAGCCGGATCCGGGGCGACCTCCACATTCTCCTGATCGGTGACCCCGGGACAGGGAAGTCACAGCTCCTCCAGTACGTCCGGAACATCGCCCCGAGATCGGTGTACACATCGGGGAAGGGCTCTTCCTCGGCAGGGCTCACGGCCGCCGCCGTCCGCGACGACTTCGGCGACGGCCAGCAGTGGACCCTCGAAGCGGGCGCGCTCGTCCTCGCGGACCAGGGCGTCGCCGCGGTCGACGAGCTGGACAAGATGGCCGCCGACGACCGCTCCGCGATGCACGAGGCACTCGAACAGCAGTCTATCTCGATCTCGAAGGCCGGGATCAACGCCACGCTCAAGAGTCGGTGTTCGCTGCTCGGCGCGGCGAACCCCAAATACGGCCGCTTCGATCAGTACGAGCCGATGGGCGAACAGATCGACCTCGAACCCGCGCTGATCTCGCGGTTCGACATCATCTTCACCGTCACCGACCAGCCGGATCCCGACGAGGACCGCGAGCTGGCCGAACACATTCTCGAAGCGAACTACGCCGGCCAGCTCAACACCCAGCGCGAGCAGATGAACGCGCCGGACGTCACGCTCGAAGAGGTCGAGTCCGCACAGGAGACCGTCGAGCCGACGATCGACCCCGAGCTGCTCCGGAAGTACGTCGCCTACGCCCAGCAGAACTGCTACCCGCGGATGACCGACGAGGCCCGGGAGACGATCCAGCAGTTCTACGTCGACCTCCGATCGAAGGGCGCCGACGAGGACGCACCCGTGCCGGTCACCGCCCGTAAGCTGGAAGCGCTCGTCAGGCTCGCCGAGGCCAGCGCCCGCGTCCGCCTCGCCGACGAGGTCGCCCAGCAGGACGCCGAGCGCGTCATCGAGATCGTCCGCTCCTCGTTGCAGGACATCGGCGTCGATCCCGAGACCGGGCAGTTCGACGCGGACGTCATCGAGACGGGTACCTCGAAGAGCCAGCGGGATCGCATCAAGAACCTCAAGGCCCTCATCGACGACCTCGCCGAGGAGTACGAGGGCGGCGTCCCCGTCGACGCCGTCTACGACCGCGCCGACGAGATCGGTATCGGCGCGGAGAAGGCCGAACGCGAGCTCGAGAAGCTCAAACAGAAGGGCGAGGTGTACGAGCCGAAGACCGACCACGTCCGCACGACCTGAATGGACCGAATCTCCGCCCTTCGTAACGTCGAGGACGCCCTGAGCGAGTTCGAGCAGGGCGAGACCGACCTCGCCAGCATGGAACAGCAGGTCCAGGCCGTCCTGCGCACCTACGCGAGTGATTTCGAGGACGAGCGCACCGCCGTCTACCGCGTCGATCCACCGGACGACCGAGCAGTCGTGATCGTGGCCGATTCGCCCGGCACCGCCCGGGACCGAGCGGCCGAGCAGGTCGACGCCGACTGTGCCCACGCCGACGTCGAGCGGGTCGCGAACAGCGATTGACTGCTCCGGGTCCTGCTGCCGCGTACCACATTACTGAGCGATCGAGGCGGCACGACTCAGTTGGCCGACACCGTTTAGTCTCGGGCGCGCCGCCTCACGATGTATCTCGATGTCCATTCCGGAGCTTCCAGACGGCGATCAGCCAGCCTCGGTGCTCGTCCTCGCACCCGGTTTCGGCGACGCGGGAACCGCGGGCTGTACCGGGCTGATCGCGGACAGCGGTGCCGAGAATCTCCTCTACGTCAGCTGGTCGGGCGATCCCTCGAACCGGCTCGAACACGTCTACGAGCACGCCGATCCTGCGGGCCAGGCCCGGGGCGTGATCATCGGCGACGTCCGCAACCAGCCATCTGACGCCTTCGACGCCCTCGAGACGGTGAACTCGCCGACGGATCTCACCGGCGTCGGGATCGCCGTGACGGAGCTGCTCTCGGGGACCAATGGCTCCACGGCGGTCTGTTTCGATTCGGTCACCGCGCTCTTGCAGTACGTCGACCTCGACACCGCTTTCGAGTTCCTCCACGTCTTCGTCGGGCGACTCCATCGCCACGGCGCAATCGGCCACTTCCACATGGATCCCGGCGCGCACGACGACAAGCTCGTCGCACAGGTCGCGTCGCTGGTCGACGGCCGGCTCACGCTCGACGACGACGGCTCCGTCGCCGCTGCTTCGTCTTCTCTGCGCAACTGGAATCGGTGAATTTTACTCGGAGGAGTCCGACCGCCACAGCGTGCTGCTCGTCGTCACGTACTCGCGAGCCGCCCGACAGACCCTCCGCAACGTCTGTAACGCACACGAGGAGAGCGTCGTTCGCCGGTTCGGTCGGGCAGCCCTATTCGAGGAGTCCGCGATGGGCGCGTTTCTCGGGCTCCGCCTGCGAGAGAAACACGGCGCCGACGTACAGCTCGAACGTACTGTCCCCTTCAACGAGTTCGAGACCGTCGGGGAGGAGGTACGAAGCGCGGCCGCGGCCTACGAGAACCGGGAGCATCCGAGCACCCCCTACGCGAAGTTCGCTGCTGGGACCGACCACCCGTCGCCGGACGCGCTCCGGGGACGGGACCTCACCGAGGACGGGCGAGACTGACCGTGCCGATCGTCGACGGCGAGCGCGGTCGAGCGTTCGATCTCCGCGATAGCGAGTACGAGGTAGCGGCCGTCGCGGCGGCGATCCGCAGCAATTCGGACGACGATTCCGACGCTTCAGACGACTCGCCTCTGACGGTCCGCTGCCCGGAACCCGGAGAGATCCACGATCACGTCGGCATCGTCGAACCGGATCGATCATACCCCCTGCAGACTGCACTCGCCGAGGTCGCACCCGTTCGGGGACACGAATCCTCGGTCGACGAGGCGCTCGCGGACGTTCGAGAGGAGCTCGCCGCGCTCGATCTGCCATCGGTCTCTCTGGAAGCAAAGCGCCGGCAGGTCGCCGAGACGGACGACGCCGCTGGTCTGGAGGAACAGGTCGCGACGCTCCGCGGAGAGCTGGAGGCCGCGAAGGATCGGGGCGAGGACCCCGCGGCACTCGCCGATGCACGCGAGCGGGCGGTCGCTGACCTCACCGAACGCCGCACCGAGCGACTGGCTGCCGAGCAGTCGTTGGAGCGCGCCCGAACAGACGCCAGAGAGGCACGGGACCGCCGCGAAGAGCGGCTCCGGCTCCAGGATCGCGAGCGGAATCTCGAACGCGACGCGCGACGGGAGCTCGCGGGCGAACTACAGTCGTCCTTCGAACGAGCGCTGTCGGCGCTCGGTGCCTGCGGATCGGGTGCCGTCGACGGAGCCAGCGATGGCTATGGAGCCAACGACAGCGACGTGGTCAGCGACAGGTATGGAGCCAGCGACGCCAACGCTCCCGCGAGTGTCGACGGTCCGGACGCGATCGGAGCGCTGGCGGTTTGTCGGATTGCCCCGATTTCAGCGCCGGTGGTCGTCGCTGGCGAGTGGTTCGCGTCGGCTACAGCCGCCGCGGCCGCACTCGACGCGCCGGTGATTCTGGTCGAGGCGTGACTCTGATCGGGGCCGATCTGAGTGGTGGTGATTCACCGCATCTGGACGAACCGAACGCCGCCGTGATTCTCGCGGTCGAGCGTGCCGTCCTCGCGTTTCGTGTAGCGGTAGAGCGTCTGGCTGGACGACCCGATCGGAGCGACGATGCGGCCGCCGACGGCAGTCTGCTCGGCGATTGGATCGGGAAGCAACTCCGCAGCGCACGTGAGATAGGCCCCGTCGTACGGCGCGTGCTCGGACCACCCCTCGGCGCCGTCGCCGACTCGAATGCGAACGTCGTAGCCCAGTCGGTCGAAGGTCGACCGGGCACGCTCGGCGAGGTCGGCGCTGTACTCGACGCTGTATAGCGTGCCCGCGTCACCGAGGAGTTCGGCCGTCACCGCTGCGTGATAGCCACAGCCGGTTCCGATTTCGAGGACGCTGAGGCCTGCGTCGCTCTCCGTGTCGCTGTTGGGTGCATCGCCAAAATCTCCGGCATCCGCAGCATCATCACCATCGCCAGTATCGCGAGTATCCCCAGCAGCATCGGACGCGGAACCCACGTCGAGCAGTTCGGCCATGATCCCGACCATGTGCGGCGCGCTGATGGTCTGGCCATCGCCGATCGGGAGCGGTCGGTCGGCGTAGGCCTCGCTCTGTCGGTTCGCGGGAACGAACTCGTGGCGAGGGACAGCACGGAGGGCGTCGGCGACCGCCGGTTCCGTGATCCGGCCGTGGTCGAGGAGCCGGTCGACCATCGTCTCACGCCGCGTGGCGAAGTCGTCGGCCGAATCGCCGTCGAACAGTCCCATGCGTGGATCGAATCAGCGAGGAGCGAGGGCGACGCTCACCAGGCCGACCAGGCGTCGGAGGTCTCGTCGCGTGCGTACACTCGCTTGATGTCCTTCGCGACGGCGTCGTCCCCGTCGTAGGAGAGCTTCTCGAACTCGTAGCCCGAGGCGTCGTCGCGGACTGCGATCCCCTCGATACCGAAGGCCTCCTCGCCGAAGGAGTCGCTCTCGCCGACGACGAACTCGTAATCGCCGGGGACGTGGACCGTCGTGCTGTAGGTGTTCTCGCGGCTGCCGTCGCTGGGGTGAACCGTGACCTTGACCGCGACGTTGCCCACGGCGCGGGTCCAGATCGTGGCTGCATCCTCTGCAGTCGCCTCCTCGACACGGCGGTCGCCGTCGAGTTCGACGCTGGTGACGCGAACGGTGAAGATACCCTCCTCGCTCTCGAGGACGAACTCGTCACCCTCTGCTATGGATTCCTCGGGATCGACGTCGGTCCGTGCGGTGAAAGAGTCGCCGGACTGGGAGACGACTACGTCTCGCTCGACGGTCTCCTCGCTGGGAAGCGCCTCCTTGTGGACGTGGTCACACTCGGTACAGCGGACGGTGGCCTGACCGCCCGGAGAGAGCACCTCGTGGACGGTCTCCGCCTCGGGCGAACAGGCCGGACAGGCGAGCGCAACGCGCTCTACGGAATCGCTCATACCCACTCATAACGCCGGGAGCGGGAAAAGCCGTCGGACCGACGCTCAGACGACGCGCCGCGGGGCACACCTGAATGGCGCCACCGACGCGAATCCGCACACGGTGGACTTTTTGACGCCACGTCCCTCGGCCCGACCATGGAGATCCGGGGCGAACGCGAGTGCACGGACTGTGGCGCGCGGTGGTCGTACTACGAGACCGGCGCGATCGTCTGTCCGGAGTGTTCGAGCCCCGACACCGTCGCCGTCGACGAGGAGCGCGCCGTACACACCGACTCCCCCACGGAGTTCGACCTCACGCCACTCCGGAGCCAACTCGACGAACTACCCCGCGAAGAGCTCGCCGAGTCCATCGCGACGACGTGCCGTGATTACCTCCGCCAGCGCGGGTTCGTCCGCGGCGGGGAGCTGCTGGCGATCGACGACACATATCTTGCGGCACGGGAGCTCGCCGGTGTCGCGGACGTGATCCGTCGCGCTCACTCTCTGACCGACGACGAAGAGTGGTACTTCCTCGAACTACTGGGCGGTGCCGACGAGGGCGACCGACCAGCCCCCGGCGAGGTGCCAGAATCGATGTGGCCCGTCCGCGGGCTCGCCTACGGAAACGCCGTCCGTGAGTACCGCCGCGACGTTCGCCAGTGGCTCGACGCAGCCGACGATCCGCCCGGCCCGGAGTATGCCGGGGCGGTGCTCGGTACGATCGACGAGCACGTTCGGCGGGTCCGTGCGTTGCAGGGCGACGTTCCCCCGGAACAGGCCGAGGCGCTTGTCGCCGCCGCGCGCGACCTCGGTGCCTACCTCCGTGCCGAGGATCCCGACGGCCTCGCGAGCGCTCGGGCGCGACTGGACGGGCTCGACGACGCGGAGTGAGGGTCGCACGCTGTCGGGGACCGAGACCTACCCAGCGCGAGTAGGAACCAGACCAACCGCGGCACTGCCCAACGATCACCCCTCGATTTCGAACGGTGATGCGAGAGAGCCCGCGGCTTCACTTTCCAGGTCGATCGTCGCAACCGGTGCGGACTGTCCGGAGTCCGGCGCATTCCAGACGAGAAGGGCTGGCGCGCCAGCATCGACACCGCTCCCGTCGCCAGCGAGCGTCGCAACGATCGTATCCCCCGCGGTCAGTTCCGTCGCGGACTCCGGTGCCGTGGCCTCGCTGCCCCCGACGGAGACAGAAAGCGTGGCTGGGTCGATGGATTGCCCGGACTCGTGCGTGAATGCGACGGTCGTGACGTGTCCATCGGCGTTCGTCGTTGTGGCGATGTTCCAGGACACGGTCGGCATGGTCGAGCCAGAGTCGTCCTCACCGTACACACGCCACTCGTCGTTCTCGGTTCGCAGCCCGACGTCCATGGTCCTCGTCGTTCGATCGCCCGACGTCGTTTTGAGATTCAGCTCGACGTGAACCGTGGCGACGTCGTCGTCGGTGGAGACGAGCGTCGCGCCGTCCACCGTTGCATCTGCTGACTGATACATTTCGATCAGGGAGTCGCCGATCTCCGCCGGTGTGGACTTGGAGTGGAGAAGGCCGTTGGCAGTCGCTTTCTCGCCGTCGATGATCGCCTCGTAGAACGCCCTCGCAGTTTCGGCCGGGCCCGACGGGCCTGTGGCCTCTTCGGAGCTATCGGCGTCGCCACCGTCGTCGTCGGAGCTACTGGTTCCGTCAGCACCCTCCTCGTCAGCCGAACTGGTTCCACCGTCTCCGGAGTCGTCCCCATCCCCACCAAGCGCCGAACAGCCGGCGAGTGCCGCAGTCGCGCCGGCACAGCCGAGTAGATAGGTTCGTCGTCGCATGATTCCACATTTTCATCGGCAAAAGTAATGGTTGGCATTCGCCGACGGGATGATCGCCGTCCGAGGTGGTGCTCTCACGAACCGACGTCTTCCCGCCAGCTCCGAATCGCACCCTCAGTCGGCGGCGTCAGTTGCTGCTTCGACCCGGAACTCGCCGCCACAGTCCCGACAGCGGTACTGTCCGGGCTGCTCGACGAGTTTCGAACGCCGATAGCGTGCGATCTTCGCTCCGCAGTTCTCGCAGATCACCCACCACTCGGGGTCGGTGAACCGCTCGCAGTTGATCGGCGCGTCGAGCTCCTCGGCGAGCGCCTCGAAGGCTGCCCCGTGGGTCGCGTCGCCGTCCATGGCGAGCAGATGAACGTGAATCAGTTCGTGGCGGACGGTCGCGGCAGCCGCTTCCCAGCCGTGTTCGGTGAAGTGTGCTCGCGTGATGACGACGGATTCGGGATTGCCGTCGCGGTGTTTGACTGCACCGGCGCGGCGCTTCGCACGCTTGCTCACCGACCACTCGAGAGCGGAGACGTCGACGGAGAGGTCGTGCTGATCGGCGACCGCTCGCGCGTAGAGCTTCGCGGCGGCGAGAAACTCCTCGTCGCTGGCGGCGTCGTCGATCCGATAGCGATCGAGGAGGTCGTCGTCTGGCACGGTGCTATTCGTCGGTGTGCTCGTCGGTCAGGGTAGCTCGACGTCGACGTCGTGGTGCAGACCGGCGGCCTTGACGGTGTTGTACAGGAGCATCGCCCGGGTCATCGGACCGACGCCGCCGGGAACGGGCGTGATCGCCTCGGCCTTGGGCTCGACGCTCTCGAAGTCGACGTCGCCGACGAGCTCGTAGCCCCTCTCGGTGTCGGCGTCGACGGAGTTGATCCCCACGTCGATCACCGTCGTCCCCTCGCTGACCATCTCGCCGTCGATGAACTCGGGGACGCCCGCCGCGGCGACGAGGATGTCCGCACCGCGGGTCTTTGCCGCGAGGTTCTCCGTCCGAGAGTGACAGACCGTGGTGGTCGCGTTGCCGCCGGGCTGCTTCTGGATCAGGAGGTTCGCCATCGGTTTGCCGACGATGTCAGAGCGGCCGACGACGACGGCATCCTTTCCCTCGGGATCGATGCCAGCGTCTTCGAGCAGCTTCTGCACGCCGTGGGGCGTGCAGGGTTTGAACCGGGCCTCGCCAGCGACCAGGCGACCCACGTTCTCGGGGTGGAACCCGTCGACGTCCTTCTCGGGGTCGATCGAGCGGAGAACTCGCGATTTGTCGACGTGATCGGGCAGTGGGAGCTGGACGAGGATTCCGTTGACCTCCGGATCGGCATTCAGCTCCTCGATGGTGTCGTAGAGCTCCTCCGCGGGATCCTCGGCGTCGAGGGTCACGTCGCGGGCCTCGATACCGACCTCCTCGCAGTCCGATTGCTTCATCGAGACGTACGTCTCACTCGCGGGGTCCTCGCTCATCAGGACCGTCGCGAGACAGGGCTGGATGTCCTCGGCTGCGAGCCGGTCGATCTCCTCGAAGAGCTCGTCGCGGATCGACTGCGCGACGGCGTTGCCGTCGATGATGTCGGCCATGTGGAGAGTGGCGCAGGCAGCGGCCTTCAAAGGCTCGGGTTCGCAAGCAGCGCAGGGACCGTAGCGATACTCCCCGATCGTTCGCTGCGCAAAAATGGAGATCCTAGTCGGCGGATACCGTCTCGTTATCGGAGGTTCCTCTCGATGCGCTCGCCCAGGAGTAGCGCACGGAGAACGACCACGAAACCGACTCCGTGGACGATCGACACGTCGTTCAGCGCGGTATAGACCACGACGGCCACAGCCACAGTCCAAAAAGCGAGTTCCACAGCCGAACTACGAACGTCCATATCCACAGAAAACTTTTCCACCCAGACCATAGTTTCGAATACACATCAATACACCAATGTGAAATCGACTCCCCCTGGCGTTCGGCCGGGGAAGGAGTTCCGAACGTCGCAGTCCGTGTTGGTTCGGACGTCTGTTCCCTACGAGACGGTGGAAACCGCCGTTTGGAAGTGCAGGGCAGGCTCGAATCGGCCGAAATGTGGCGTAAACCTGTGCTCCGACACCAGCACGCCACTACCCGTCCTGTCGGACCGCGACAACTCGCAACCGCCGGTAGTCTGCAACCCACTCGCCGTCGGTCCAGAGCGCGTCGCGACAGCGATCCTCGACGGCCCGGACGACCGCAGTGCGTGCATCAGCCGAAAGCGGCGCGAGAAGATCGTCGCCGAACCCGCGAATCCAGTTCGCCAGGCCGTCTTCGCCGTCGAGAGGCGTCGGCCGATCGAACAGGCGGAGATCCCGCACTTCGAAGCCACGAGACTCCAGCAGTGACGCGTACTCGCCAGGCGACGGGAAGTACCAGCCGTGTTCGGCGGGATAGCCCCGAGCAGCGAGCTCCGCTTCCAGTGCATCTGTGATCGTGGCGACGTTGCCGACGCCACCGAGTTCAGCGACGAGCCGGCCGCCGGGGCGGAGCGCGTCGTGGATCGACCAGATGGCGGCCTCCTGATCGGAAATCCAGTGGAGTACGGCGTTCGAGAAGACGGCGTCCAGTGAGTTTTCGAATGGGAGCGAACGGGCGTCGGCGCGCAGGAAGTCGACGGCAGGGTAGGTCGATCTTGCCTCTGCGATCATCTCCCGGGACCGATCGAATCCGACGGCCATGCCGTCCGAATCGCCCGCTCGGTCGGCTGCGTTGACCGCCTCCGCGATCGTCGCAGTGAGGTGGCCGGTGCCACAGCCCAGATCGGCGATTCGCTCACCCTGCTCCGGATCGAGGAGATCGATCAGATCCTGAGACGCCTCGTAGACGAATGCGTGATCGTCGTCGTACCGATCGGCGTCCCACTCGTTGTCCACGGCGCCGTCCTCGGCCATGGACGCACGGTTCGATCGCGAGACCCTGAACGTTGCCATGCGTCGAGTGTGAATGTCAGGCACGGCCGACCGAGAAGGCTCCTATTCGGGCACGGCGGAAGACCCTCGAACACCCGACTAGCAAGTCACTGCGTCAGGTGAACGACGAAAAACGATCCGCTGTCAAATTCGCGCTTCGTCAATCTGGTCGACGATCGCCTGCAGATCCGCGGCCGCCTCGATCTCGTCCTGAATCTGCTCGCGCTCGCGAACCTCTTCCGCGCTGGCGCCGTACGCGCGGACGTACTCCGCCCGCGTATGCTCCTCGAACGCGTGCTTGATCGCGAGATAGCCGTCCGGAACGACCGTTCCACAGACCTTGCACTCGTGGCGTTCGTGATCGTTGGTCTGGTGGACCACGACGTCCTCGACGGCATCGAAAACCTCCGAGCAGCCTTCGATCCCACAGCCCCACGTCATTGTACCACGGTCCAACCCCCTGGCTCAAAACGTTTCCGCCCGCGGGAGGCCGATTCGAGCCGCCGACGGAGATTCGTGCCGCCAGCGGAGCGTCGGAGCTATCCTGCGATGCTCACCGGGCCTCGGAGACTTCGTAGGTGACGTCGGCGTCCCGGAGCGCGTCGGTGACCCGACCGACGGCGTCCGTCGTCGCGGCGACCAGGACGTCGAGACCGCGACCGGCAGCGTCCGCGGCAACGGCACCGGCAGCGAACGCCACGGCCGGTTCGGTATCCACGCGCAGAAGCGCAACGACTGCCTCGACCCCGGAGGCGACGACGAGGTCCATCTCGGCGACTGCGTCGGCGACGGCGTCGTCCGCGACGACCCGGCTCCCGCCGGAGCGGATCGGCGGAATCTGCAGGACGGTGACGCTGCCAGGATCGAGATCGACGACGCCCTCGAACCCGGTGACGCCGACGTCCTGGCCGGCTTCTGCAGCGGTCGTCGTCACGCCCGTCGCTTCGCCCTCTCCGCCGGGAGATGCGTGGAAGAGTCCATCGCGCATCGACAGCGTGACCGTCTGGCCCTCTTCGAGGTCGTCGGTCGCGATCGCGGCGTCCTCCTGGACGCTCCCGAGCACGTCCTCGGTGACGTGGTCGACGAACCGCCGGACTTCCGTCGCTTCGCGCAGGAGGAGATCGACGCCCTCCTTCGTGACGCGATAGCGCGAGCGACCCTCCATCTCGACGAGGCCGTCGTCGACCAGCTCCCGGATGTACTCGCTGACGGCCTGGCTGGTGACCCCCACGGCCTCTGCGATCTCGCCCTGGCTGACCGCCGGCTGTCGCTCGGCGATCTCGACGAGGATCCGAAAACGGGTCGCGACCCGCTTGTTGTCCAGAACGTCGGCCATGGGCGTCCTTCGCGCCCGAAGGTAAAAATCGCAGGGGGTCGGGCCCACGACGGATCGCCCGCCTCCACAACGCTTTGGCCGCGGCGGGCGAACGGTCCACCGTGAGCGTTTCCGAGGAGCCGACCGATTCGGAGACCCGGGCCAATTCGGACCCGACGACGCGGGGCGGCCTGCGTCGGTCCACGCGGCTCCTCCTCGTCCTGGGAATCCTCGGCGGGCTCAACTCCGCGACGCTCCTCGTGCTCGAACAGCCCGAGCAGCTATCGCTCGCGACGGACGTCTATTTCCACGCGGCGAGTGCGATGCTCGAGAACGGCGATCTCTACGACGCGTCGCCGCCGGAACTCCCCGGGTATCGGTTCATCTATCCGCCGATCGTCGTCGCGCTGTTCGTGCCGCACGCGCTGCTCGGGAGCGAGACCGCGGCCTTCGCCCTGCAGACGGCCCTCAACGTCGTCGCGGGGCTCGGGATCGCTGTGGTGCTCGTGCGGGCACTCGGCCGTCGTAGCGTCGACCTCGAACTGTTCGACCGGCTACTCCTCGTCGCCTTTGTGTTGCTGTGTTCGTGGTCCACGAACCAGTTCGTCATGGGTCAGGTGAACCTCTGGCTCGCGCTGGTGATCGCACTCGGGATCGACTGGCTCGACGCGGAGTGGTTCGACCGATCGTCGGAGCGAGAAGGATCCGCGGACCGAGAGGGTAAATCGAACCGCTCGACGCCGGCCGGCATCGCGTTCGCGCTCGCTGCACTCGTGAAACTCTTTCCGGCGACGCTCGGACTCTGGCTGGTACGCAGCCGCCGGTATCGCGCGGTCGGTGCCGCGATCGCGACCGGCGTCGGGGGACTGGTGCTCGGCGCGCTCGTCTTCGGGCCCGATCTCACGGTCGAGTATCTCGGCGAGGTGCTCCTCGAGCGGTTCGAGGGCCAGACGTTCGAGGGCACGCCGGATCCGGACCGGAATCATACGACGGTCCGCCGGATGCTCGCCGCCATCTTCGGTGGCTCCTCGGCGATCGTGACGCCGCTTGCGTTCGCGATCGTCGTTCCACCGGTCGCGTACTGCTATCGTGACGTGTCCACGGACGCGCGGCGGCAGGCGGCAGTGCTCGCTACGCTCGTCGGAACCTTGCTCGTCATGCCGCTCCAGCCGCTTTACTTCTCCTTCCTCTTCCTGCCGGTCGTGGTCCTCGCGGTCGGTCTCGAGGCCGGATGGCCGCGACGGGCGCTCTTTGCGGGAACGCTGCTCACGTTCACCTTCGCTGGACCGGGGACCGTCGAGGCCGTCGCGGGGCCGCTCCCCGATTCGCTGGGCGCGTCCCTCGTCGATCTCGGTCGGTCGGTCTTCTCCGTGATTCTCCCGCCGACGGTCGGAATGTGGCTCGTTCTCACCGCCTGCGTGCTGATCCACGCTCGAGGGCGGAAGGGCGTGGATAGCGCTTCGTAACTGTCAGTCCGGTTGTACCCACACCGCATCGAGACGGAGGCCAGCACATACTTGAGGCCGCAGGGGTCGAATGCGAACGACGCGAATCGGCAGGGAGTGTTCAAGGGATATGTCTTCAGGAAGATCGAAGGGACCGGACGAAGTGTTCTGTGAGTCGTGTGGTGAGGCGATCAAGAAAGAGGCCCAGCTGTGCCCGAACTGTGGCGTTCGCAACGGGAAGAGCGGCGGATCGGGCCGCTCGAGCGGCGGACACGATCCGACGAACTACCAGACGAGCGTCTCGGACAGCTGGTGGATCGGCGTTCTGCTCGGTACGATCGTCTGGGCAGCGCTGTTGGTGCTCTCCGGGATGGGTGCCAATCTCGGCGCGGCGGGCGGGTTCGTGGTCCTGGCCGTCTGGGTCGGACTCCCGCTATCCGTCTACTTCGACGGACAGCACGTGCGCGCAAACAGCGAGTGGGACCCGGAGATCGCTCTCTGGGTGCTGCTCATGCTGGTCTGGGTCGTCAACGTCGTCGTTGGGGCGGTCTACCTCTACCGTCGCCACGAGGTCCTCGGCGAACCCTGAAAACGAGGCCAATTGCGACGGTCGGAGTCCTCAGTTCGTGATCGCGGAAAGGTCCCAATCCCCCACGTCACGGTCCTCGAAGGCCATCCGGTAGGCCAGCACGAAGGTGAGGAAATACAGGACCGTAGAGAGACTCGTGAGGAACAGCCACACCTCGACTTCGGCCCAGTCGAAGTAGGCGCTCCGGAGGAAAGCCTCGACGATTTCCGCGACGTAGACCGCGGCGGCAGCCTGCGCGACAACTGCCTCCTGGGTCCCATCCTGGACGATCCAGTACGCACCGGCGACGATCGCCGTCGTGCTTGCCACGCCGATCAGTAGCCCGACGATCCTGTCGACCTCGTCGAATCGCAGTTCACTGTGTCGCAACAGATCGATCAGAACGTCCAGAAGGAACTGACCGCCGGCGATCGCCAGCGCCGCGATCGCAGCAATCTTGAACAGTGTCCCGATCGAAACGCCGGAGCGGCCCAGTCCAGACATCGGCGCATATTCCATGCCAGATTGGCTTGAAACCATCGGAGTCACCACTCGCGCTGCCGATCGTCTCCGTTCTCGTCTACAGAAGGGTCAGTCGAGCCAGGCACACAACGTCCCCGACCGTACCGGCGGGTAAGACGGCGTTAGCGCGTGAACCGTCGGGCCCCTTCATGCACTGCGGCGGCGAACGTGATCGTGGGATCATACCATGAGCCAATCCCCGACGGACACGCAGCGCGGCACCGATCGTGACCCGGATCGCGACCCGGACGAAACGCGTGCGACCACCCGCACGTTCGACACCGACGCGATGAAATGGGTCAGCGGGATCGTCTCGCTGATCGGCCTCTGGATCGCCGCGTCGCCGTTCGTGTACGACACGACCACCATGGCGACCTGGAACAACGCCGCCGTTGGGCTCGCGATCTTCCTGGTCGCGGGGTTCACGTACTACCAGCTCGCGAACGGAATGTTCGCCGCCGTCGGCGCGCTCTCGCTGGTCGTGCTTCTCGGACTTTGGACCGCCGCGGCACCGTACGCGATGGACTTCGAGAGTAACGCGCTCCTGTTCAGTAACGTGCTCGCCGGTGCTGCAGTTGCAGTGATCGCCGCGTACGACGCCTACGCGAACCGCGAAGCCCAGACCTCCGGGATGGGGACCCGCGCCTGAGCCGGCTGCGGGTCGTCACTCGTCTCGAGAGAGGGAGAGAGGGAGGAGGAGAGAAGGGAGAGAGGGAGGAGGAGAGAAGGGAGAGAGGAGTAGGAGGAGCGACAACTCGGGCGCTCTACGGGCAGAGCATGCCCACTGAAAGAACAGACCGCGCGACATTTGCGGGCCAAACAGTCAGTCGGCGGGCCGAGCGTGATCCTGCGTCTCCAGCACCTCGAGCCGTAGCTGGGCGAGATGGTGCCGGGTGAACACGACGGCAGCAGTCACCATCGTCGCGGCGAACGCGAAGCCGACGAGGATCGGGAGTTCGGTGAAAATTCCGTTGAGAAGCTGCACGACCGCGAGAACGACCGGGACGACGGCGACGAGCCCGGTCCGAACTGGTGCGTGCCGGAGAGAGGCTGCCAGCGTAACGTCTTCTTTCGACCGCATTGGCCTGTCGTTACCGTGTGTACAAAAAGAACTTCCGGCCGTTCCGTATGCCGATCGCAACGAATCCGAGCCGAGTACGCCACGCCTGTTCGCTGACTTCTCTCCGATGCCTTCGGACTGCCTACCGAGTACTGTCGGCGGTAACGAACGCCTTCTGCCCGGGGATCTGCCGGCAAAATTGAGGGAGTGCATCCCGCCTGCACACAGACAGCACGTCGTCAAGACTGGACGTGTACGCGGCCACCCACGAGGCGCACGTGGCCACGCTCTGGCAGCTATCCCGTGGGAGCGCTCATGTGTCAACGAGAACTTACCACGAGGTGGGCGTGCCTCGTCCATGGGATCGAGGCGAGGGCGAGCGCGCGGCTGCGCTCGGGTACGCCCGCATCTGCAGTAGAGGCCGCCTGGCCTCCGTTTCGGTCGCCACGATCGCGCTCCCCTGCCGAACGGCGCCCGCGACGGAGACCTGCAGCGAAACGCGACACGTTCCGTGGAGCCACCAAGCGAACGACGCGACCGACGGCCGCCGAACGCCCCACTGTCGGCACCGTCGACCCACGAGGGTATCTACGATGGAACCGTCCCACTCCGGGACGCTCTATTTCCGTTTTTCGCTGCCCCGAGCTACAGCAGGCGGTGGACGTGATCCCCGTACCCGTCGTCGAGGAGCGATTCGAGCGCGGCCGGATCCGTCTCGCCGTCCGCGTTGACCAGATAGGCACGCCCAGGAACGTCCCCGTAGACGCGCTGAAAGTCGTAGACGAAGCCGTAGACGTCGACAGCGTCCGGCACGTCCTCGCTCTCCCGAAGGAAGGCAACCTGCTGATCGACGTTGTACTCGACGAGCTGGTCGACGAGGCCCACGTCGGCGCCGGGATCGACGCGATCGTCCGCGAGCCCGTCCTCCACGACCGGTGCGAGGAGATCGACCCACTTCGCGACGCCGGCAGGCATCGCGCCATCGTCATCGTCGTTCCCAGCTTGGTCGTCCTGCACGCTTTCGAGAGCAGCCGTCACCGCTCCACAGCCCGTGTGACCGACGACGATTGCGACCTCGGTGTCGGTAAATGCGAGCGGGTAGCAAGTGCTGCCGTCGAGAACGAGTTCGCCGTCGTGGCGATCCCAGACCTGATTGCCGATCGTACTCGGCGTGAACAGCCAGCCCGGTTCGTCGACGTCGAACATCCCTTCTTGCGAGACGCGAGAGTCGGCACAGCAGATCGAGACGACCGCGGGGTGTTGGCCGTCCTGCACGTCGTCGAAGAAGCCAGCGGGGCGACTCTCCACGTGGTCGCGATTGCCTTCGAGTAATGTCGTGAGCGTGTCCTCGGCCATACGAACGACACTCACGACTGGCTGTTAAGTCCAGCCCTTCGGCCCCCTGTTCGGACGGCAGCGCCACTGCCGGCGCTCGGGAGTGTGATAGAAACGAAAATTGCCGGAGAAGCGCAGAACGGCGAGTTACGGCCGAGCGCGGTTCCTCCGAGACCGCCGACGTACGATGTCCGACATACGGTTTATTGTAGACCTTCACCGGATCGACCGCACGTAATCGTGCGGTCGACCGGGAAAACGGCTACAATAATCCGTATGAGCTTAGACGAGTCGGTCGGCTAGCTCGGTCGCGACGCGCCGTCCCAGTCCGTCCTTGTCACCTTCGTAGCTCGTCGCGTCCTCGGCGTCCACCAGCAGCGCACGCGTTCGATCTGCACCCATCACGTCGGCGTCGTTGGCGACGACGAAGGCCATGTCGGCCCGATCACGGATCTCGCGGGCGCGTTCGACCAGTGTCGCGTCGTCGACGCCGGTCTCGGCCTTGAAGCCGACGACGGCGAGGTCCGGGTACGACTCGCGAACGGTGTCGATCAGCTTCGGCGCAGGTGTGAGTTCCAGCGTCAGCGACTCCTGCCCGGACTTGATCTTCTCGTCCCATCGCTCGACCGTGTAGTCAGAGATAGCCGCCGCCGAGATCAGAGCGTCGGCATCCCCACAGGCCGCGACGGCGGCTTCGGTCATCGCCGCCCCGCTCTCGACCGATTCGACGGTCGCGTACGGCACGTCCGCCCCGTCGTGGAGGAGTGTCACGTCCGCGCCGGCGACGTGACAGGCGCGGGCGACCGCTCGCCCGGTGCGTCCCGATGCGCGGTTCGAGAGGGTCCGGATCGGGTCGATCGACTCCGTC